>Ga0182240_100253_pt1 | contig 20688 bp, 20 predicted proteins | sample hydfrates4_PW_90_FD_145594 | JGI IMG/M metagenome (GOLD analysis project Ga0182240, IMG submission 145594) | Subsurface microbial communities from deep shales in Texas, USA - hydraulic fracturing test 4_PW_90 | ecosystem: Environmental > Aquatic > Deep subsurface > Shale gas/oil reservoir >...
GGACAGGCAGATGGTGATCGCTGCCGTAAGTGTGGTTTTACCGTGGTCCACGTGACCAATGGTTCCAATGTTTACGTGCGGTTTGTTGCGCTCAAATTTTGCCTTGGCCATTTTTATATTCCTCCTTACAACCCACTTAATTGATTTGCAAAAATGTTACACACTTTAAAGCTATTTCCACATTTCTACATTTTCATGCATCACCAAAATCTCATTGGGTATTCTATAAGATTGTCCGAATTCCTTCTTGGGGATCGAGTTATTTTGTCCATAGTCTTGTATCTTTTTTTCTGGTCTACCTTGAAAAAACTACTCTACAAAAGTTACTTTTAGCGCGCGGGTGCCCCGGTGGCTTCCTCCGTTCGCTACGCAATTATTCTCGTGGAGCGGGGAAGTATTTCCCGGAAAGCCGCTTGCTACAGACTGCTTGACTACTTCTTCACGCCCTAAGGGGTCATGGCTCTTGGGATTTGACGGGCTGAGCGCCGCTACTCAGTGCTCCGCTCTCTCCGGGAATCACCGGGTCACCCTAGAGTGACTTGTTGAGATTGGGGTCAGACCCTTAACTTATTAACTTATTTTCATCCCTATGCTGGTGCCGCCTTCGAAAATGGTGACAAGCACCATTTTCTTGAATTATTGGGTCACCTAGAGGCGTTTCATTAATTAAAAATAAAACCAGTCCCAACTAATAAGGGACTGGTTTTATTCTTTGGTAGCGGAGCAGGGACTTGAACCCCGGACTCCACGGGTATGAACCGTGTGCTCTAACCAGCTGAGCTACTCCGCCACATGGAGCCACTAACCGGGTTTGAACCGGTGACCTCATCCTTACCAAGGATGCGCTCTACCTCCTGAGCTATAGTGGCATTTGGTTGCGGGGGAGGGATTTGAACCCACGACCTTCGGGTTATGAGCCCGACGAGCTACCAGCTGCTCCACCCCGCGTCAATGTAACCTTAATATTATATTGTAACTGCTTTAACTTAATTGAAAACTGGTTGCGGGGGAGGGATTTGAACCCACGACCTTCGGGTTATGAGCCCGACGAGCTACCAGCTGCTCCACCCCGCGTCAGCAAGAAATATTTTATCACATATCAAACATTGTTTCAAGTATTAAAATTTGTAATAATTTGGTGGAGGGGGCAGGATTCGAACCTGCGAAGGCGACAGCCGGCAGATTTACAGTCTGCTCCCTTTGGCCACTCGGGAACCCCTCCGTAATTAGTCAATGGAGCCGGCGATGGGACTCGAACCCGCAACCTGCTGATTACAAGTCAGCTGCTCTGCCAATTGAGCTACGCCGGCATGACACAAAATTTATTATACGCCACGGACATGTTGTTGTCAACAGTGTCCGGCCACATAATTTTTGGTAATTAAAGGTCTGGACACCAAATACCGGTACTCAGACCTTTCAACTACCACGCCATCCCTACAAGATTTATTCTTCAGATTATATTCGGTCCTATTTAACATACCGGTTCCACAGTGCTAATAAATCTCTCTATTTTTTATTTCGCTGCGCTTAAGCCTCTCTTTTTTCAAGGTAGCGCTCTAACTTTCTCTTAACGCGCTGCAGCGCGTTATCTATGGATTTTACATGGCGGTCAAGGTCTTCAGCAATTTCCTGGTATGACTTACCCTCAAGATAGGACATGAGTACTTGCCACTCTAGAGAACTCAAGATCTCACTCATTTTTTCTTCTATATCATCAAACTCTTCCTGGCTTACTATCAGCTCTTCTGGATCGGTAACCTTAGAACCGGAAATGACATCAAGAAGAGTCCGGTCGGAGTCCTCATCGTATATGGGCTTATTCAAGGATACATAAGAATTCAAGGGTATATGCTTTTGCCGCGTTGCCGTTTTAATAGCTGTTATTATTTGCCTGGTAATACAAAGCTCTGCAAAAGCCCTGAAGGATGATAACTTGTCCATACGAAAATCCCGTATGGCCTTATAAAGTCCAATCATTCCTTCCTGTATAATATCTTCCCTATCTGCGCCAATCAAAAAATAGGAACGAGCTTTAGCGCGAACAAAATTCTTATACTTGTTGATTAAAAATTCTTGTGCAGCATTGTTCCCGGAACGAGCAAACTCGACTATTTCCTCATCTACCATTACTTGAAGGTCTTCAACAACGTCCCTTTGGGCGCTTAGACTCAACAATATCCCCCCCGCCATTTTTCCCTAACTCGGCAATTTATTGAAAAATCAACTAACTACCGAGTTTACAAGCTATATTATAAATGACTCTCAAAAGGCTCGTCAAGCAAAAGAAGAAACCGGGCGTCACTTTTTGCGCCGGCGCATTTTCTCCAGCATTTCCCGCATAGAGTCCGCCAGTCTGTCCTCTAAGTAATTATCTACGGGAGAAGGCTTCCGGGACCACTTCCTTTCCACCTTACGGCATTGTTCTACCTTCTGCAGCAAATCATTGGGGGTCAGGCGATAAGCGCCGAGGCCGAAAATAAGCCTTTGCTCGTCATAATCAGACGTAACCACATATACTCTTCCCAACTGAGTCAATTCCCCCACCATTTTTTCAATAAAGGCGTCGGCGGTTTCCCCTTCCTTGGTATATACAACACGCACTCCATTTCTATCTTCTATGTGCTCGGTACCGTTTTTGACCTGGTGGGCATCAAAGACTACAAAAACACGGGTGCCACTGTGGGCAGCATAATTTACCAGAACATCCACCAGTTTATCCCGGGCATGTTCCAGGTTTTCATTTTTCATCTTGTCCAGAAATGGCCAGGCATAAATAATATTATACCCGTCCACCAGTAAATATTCCTCCATTTTTAATCCCTTCTTCTTTGCCGCAGCACTTCATACATTAACAGAGCAGCGGCAACCGAAGCATTAAGTGACCCCACCCGCCCGGCCATGGGAATCTTTATCAAAAAATCGCATTTATTTCGTACAAGCCTGCTCAATCCCTTATCTTCCCCTCCCACAACAATGGCCAGGGGAACATTGAAATCCACATCCCAGTATAATTGCCCACCGTCACCATGGGCGCCGGCAATCCAAAAGCCCTTTTCCTTTAAATATTCAATGGTGCGGGCAATATTGGTTACCCGCGCCACCGGAACATACTCCACTGCACCCGCAGAGGTTTTGGCCACTGCAGGGGTAATGGCCACCGCCCTGTGGCGGGGTATAATAACACCGTCCACCCCTACTGCATCAGCTGTTCGCAAAATTGCTCCAAAATTGCGCGGGTCATTAATTTCATCTAGTATAAATAATAAGGGCAGTCTATCACCGGCACTTTCACACAAAAGATCATCAACGTCCACATACCCCTTGGCCGCGGCTATAGCCACCATCCCCTGGTGATTGGCACCCTGTGCCAGGCGGTCAAGGCGCTGCTTGTCAACAACTTGCACAGGAATACCGCGTTCCTTGGCAAAGGCTTTTATTTCACCGGCAACCCCGGCTGATATTTTGGAAGACATAAAAATTTTGTTGACAGGGCGTCCTGCCTGTAGAGCTTCGCGAACAGGATTACGCCCTACAATTACATTCTCTTCCATCGCGGATATTTCCCCCTAACACTACAGCAGACTCACTGGGACGGCCCCTTTTCGGGGAATGTCCTTGATTCTCCGTTCCCATGGTTCCCAATCAACATTACGCTGTAGTTTAATAACAATGCTCCAATTGTTTAAACCAAGTTCTTAAACCTTTCCCGCACCTCACGCGTCCTACCACAGGACATGCCGCCTTCAGGGCAAGCCCCTTGCAAGCAGCGGGGACCGGCATTTTCAAAGAGTACCGGCGCCACACCTTTTACTAACCGCAGCATTTCCGTTGCCAAGCCCCGTATTTCCCACTGAGCCCTGTTGCAGCATCTCACATTAAAAAAATGATGCAACTCCCGGGCATTCATGGTAACAATTAATTTGGTTTCGGTGGCATTGGGCAACACGAACCGGGCATCTTCCCGGACAGAGTGGTCACCGGCAGCGTCCTTTGCAGATAATACATCCAGCCAATAATCATACCATGATTGTACCTCTTTCATCTGCCGCTCAAACTCAGCCACATACTCCGGACCAAGGGATTTTATGCTGGGGGGAATGATGTAATCAAAAACCCCTTCCCCGTTTCCACTCTCCTTTACATATCGCTGGGATTTCACACTAAAGCTGGCCAGGCGGTGCCTTGTAATTTGGGCCAGCAAACTCCTGGAAACCCCCTCCATTCCGAAGGTAAAGCTGGCGTGCTCTACCGGTGAATGATGCCCCATCTGCATTAATTTCTTGACAAAACCAGCCTGGTCTTCCCTGGCTATACCCTCTTTTAATTGGGTTATTCCCGCACTGGAATAGCAGACCTTGGCAGCAATAGCCACTTTCTCTTCAGGGAGCTCTGTATGATATAACAACTCCACTCGTAAACTACTTTCTCCCATTACCTACACTCCAATACAATGTGTTCAATCTCCCTGTACCACCTGATCCGCCAGATTCATAATTTCCCTCAAGCGATTTTCATATCCCATAAGATACAAGTAACCCACAAGGCTTTCAAAACCCGTACTGTATCGATAATCCATCACTTTAGCATTTTTGGGAATGTGCCCGGATTTTGCATTTCGCCCCCGGCGGACAATATCAGACTCTTCCGGGCTAAGCCTGTCTTCCAAAGCGTGTAAAACTTTAGCCTGTGTACCGGCCCGCACATATTTCACTGCTTCTTTATGGAGCTTGTTCATTCTATCCGGCCCTTTACTCACCAGGCATTGTCTCACCAGCAATTCATAAACTGCGTCACCCAAATACGCAAGCTCAAGGGGTGAAAGTTCTCCCGGCTTTATGGAAGGTTTAAACAGCTGCAGCATTCTCTACTACTCCTGTAATATCCAGCGAGGCCCCTCGGGGGTATCTTCCACTATAATGCCCATATCTTTCAAGGAATCACGGATTTTATCAGCAGTTGCAAAATCCTTATTTTTGCGGGCATCCTGCCTGATTTCAAGGACCAGCTGAATCAATTTATCCGAAAGGTCGTCCCTTGTGACACCCTTATCCAATTGCAATTTCCCGGCTGCATCTTCTTTGAAAATACCAAGAACAGTATTAAAGGAATGAAACAAATCCTTGGCCCTTTCCAGCTCTGATAGGGTATAGGTGCCCTGTCGCAAATATGAATTAACCTCCTTGGCCAGGTCAAACAAAACACTTATTGCCAGGGCGGTATTAAAATCATCACTCATTGCCGAATCAAAGGCTTCTTTGAGATCATTAAGCCGGGGGTCAATGCTGTTTTCCCCTTCGCTTGAAGGGGCTTTATCCATTGCCTCGTAAAGCAAACGAATACTGGTTTTTATTCGCTCCAATCCTCTGCTGCAGGACTCCAGTTTTTCATGATCAAAGTCCAGAGGGTTGCGGTAATGTGTACTCAACAGATAAAAACGTACCAATTCCGGGGGAAACTTGTCCAGCACTTCCCGTACCAGGAAAAAGTTACCCAGGGACTTACTCATCTTTTCTTCCTTAACCGTTATAAAACCGTTATGCATCCAGTAGCGGGCGAAGGGCCTGCCCGTGGCGGCTTCCGACTGGGCTATTTCGTTTTCATGATGGGGGAAAATAAGGTCGTAACCTCCCCCATGGATATCAAACTCGGGGCCTAAATATTTTAAAGACATTGCCGAACATTCAATATGCCAGCCGGGGCGTCCTTGTCCCCAAGGGCTTTCCCAAGCCGGCTCCCCCGGCTTGGCAGCCTTCCAGAGCGCGAAGTCCATCGGGTCAATTTTTCTACCGTCAACCTCCACCCTTGCGCCGGCCTGCATATCATCCAGGGAACGCCCGGAAAGCTTTCCGTAGCCCTCAAATCTGCTCACATCGTAATATACATTTCCATGAATAACGTAGGCATATCCCTTCTCGATTAACGTAGAAATCATATCAATAATTTCTGTTAAGTGCTCCGAAACCTTAGGGTGAACGTCAGCCCGTTTAACATTCAAAGCATCGGCGTCTCTGTAATACTCCTCAACAAAACGGGAAGAGAGCGCCAGAGGGTCTTCATTTTCTTCTTTAGCCCGGTTTATTATTTTGTCGTCAATATCGGTAAAATTTTGAATGTAGTGTACATCATATCCCTTGTATATGAAATATCGCCTTACTGTATCAAAAAACACCAGGGGACGAGCATTACCCAAATGGATGTAATTATAGGTGGTGGGTCCACACACATAAATGGAAACCTTATTCTTTTCCCTGGGAATAAACTCTTCTTTCCGCCTGGTGAGGGTATTGTATACCTGCAATGTTATTTACCCCCTATCCTACTTTTTCATCCTTGTCCTAGTGGCGCGGCATAGGTGTCTACCTTGAAAAAAACCGGTTTAAGAAGTTAACTTTTAGTGCGTGGGCGCCCCGGTGGTTTCCTCCGTTCGCTTCGCAATTATTCTCGTACAGCGCGTAAGTATCTCCCGGAAATCCGCTTGCCACAAACTGCTTACCTTCTTCTTCACGCCCTTACGGGGTCATGGCTTTTGGGATTTGACGGGCTGAGCGCCGCTACTCAGTGCTCCGCTCTCTCCGGAAATCACCGGGTCACCCTAGACGATATTTTTTCATCCCTCTGCTGGTGCCGCCGTACGGCGGCATGGACGTCTACCTTGAAAAAAGACTTTCGCGTAGTTTAACTATCTTTATTCGGTAATTACTTCGCCGGCGGGGGCAACACCCTGCGCTCACTTACTCAGCCTTTAATTGAATGAGCTCACTCCGCTCCGGGCGGCTCATAACTCGCTTCGCTCAAACAGGATTCGCCGCTGATCCTCCGCTCCGTTCGCTCTCTGACACATTGACTATTACGCATAAAAGACCACGCCGCAACGGCAAAGCTACTATGACCTTGTTCCGACAGGTTTCGATGCCGTTGCCGTCACGTATGTTCGCTCCGGGTGCTGCCAGCTCCTTTGCCCGATATTCGTTGTGCACAAAAGTGAAAAGGTAACTTTTTCATCCTTGTCCTAGTGCCGCGTCGGCGGCATGGGTGTCTATCTTGATTATAGCTTTGGTTGTTGCTCAAGTTCCTTCAAACGTTTTTCCAGCTCATCTATCTGGCGCTGCATGGCCAACATCATTTCAGCCACAGGGTCGGGCAGTTCATCATGCCGCAGGTCAATTAACGGTTGTTCAGCCTTATCCACCCTGACCCCGTCCCGCGCCACAACTTTACCCGGCACCCCCACTACTGTACTGTTGGGGGGAACCTCCTTTAATACCACGGAACCCGCGCCTATTTTACTATTGTCTCCCACACTGAAGGAACCCAGTATTCTGGCTCCGGTACTGATTACTACATTGTTGCCGATGGTGGGATGACGCTTACCCTTTTCCTTACCGGTACCCCCTAAAGTCACACCCTGGTAAATAGTAACATTATCTCCTATTTCAGCAGTTTCTCCAATTACAACCCCGGCACCGTGGTCAATAAAGAGGCCTTCTCCTATTACCGCTCCCGGGTGAATCTCAATTTGTGTCAAAAACCTTGATATCTGGGAAATGCTCCTGGCAATTAAAAACATTTTGTGCCTGTAAAAAAAATGGGCCACCCGGTGCATTAAGATGGCATGGAGTCCGGGATAGCACAATATAACTTCCAGTAGTGATTTGGCTGCCGGGTCCCGTTCAAAAACAGCCTGTATTTCCTTGCGAATGCGCTTAAGCACCGCTATATTGCCCCCTATAACCTTAAAATATTGGATCCGGGTTACCCCACCCCGTCATTTATTACGAAGACGCAACGTCCATGGCTTTTTCCAAGCGGCTCACAGTCTTTTCCGTACCAAGAGCAGGTATCACCTGGTATAATTCCGGGCCTTGAATTCGCCCGGTTAAGGCTACACGCAAGGGCATGAATACCTTTTTGCCTCCCAATCCCAGCTCCTTGGGAAGTTTTTTTATAATTGCCTTGGCCCCTTCCTCATCCAAAGGACCGGCTGCCAATATTTTCTCCCTGGCTTTATTCAGCACTTCCATAACCTGTTCTTGTTTTAATACTTCTTGCACATCCTTTTGTTCATAGCCGGGATCTTTAAAGAACATTTCCACATGCTGGGTTATCTCAGAAAGGTTGCTTAAATAATTTCGCACAACCGAGACCATTGCCCGCACCTGGATCAAATCCATTTCCGACGGTTCGGAAGAAACGTACCCCCCTTTTTGCAAGTAGGGCAGGGAAAGTTCCACAATTCTCTCCACGGGGCTCTGCCGGATATAGTAACCATTTATCCAGTTTAATTTGTCCAAATCAAATACGGCCGGGCTTTTGGCAACCTTGTCCAGGGAAAACCGGCTGATTATTTCCTCCCTGGTAAGTATTTCATCTTCCCCACCCGGTGACCATCCTAGAAGGGCAAGGAAATTAAACAGTGCTTCCGGAAGGTACCCCATCTCCCTGTATTGTTCCAGGGATGTGGCACCGTGCCGCTTACTCATCTTCGACCTGTCCTTGCCCAAAATAAGGGAAATGTGGGCAAAGGAAGGAATCTCCCAACCAAGGGCCTTAAATATCAATATCTGGCGCGGGGTATTTGTTAAATGCTCCTCGGCTCGTATCACATGGTTAATTCCCATTAAATGGTCATCCACAACCACTGCAAAATTGTATGTGGGGATGCCGTCGGATTTAACGATTATAAAGTCCCCGATACCTTCGCAATCAAAATCAACCTTACCCCGAACCATGTCATCAACAATGACTTTACCATCCCGGGGTACCTTGAAACGCAGCACCGGCCTGCGCCCCTGGGCCTCAAACTTTTCCCGGTCCTCCTGGCACAGATCACGACACCTTCCGCCGTACCTGGGCAGTTCTCCTTTGGACATGAAGGCTTCCCGTTCCGCAGCCAGTTCTTCCTCTGTACAATAACAGTGGTAAGCGTATCCTGTCTCCAGTAGTTTTTGGGCGTATTCCCTGTAGATACCCAATCTTTCGGTTTGCCGGTACGGACCGTTGTCCCCACCCACCTGGATACCTTCATCCCAGTCAAGTCCCAGCCACTTCAAAGATAATAAAATCTCTTCCTCATACTCCCGCTTTGATCTGTCCAGGTCTGTATCCTCAATTCTGATGAGAAACTTCCCCCCGCAGTGACGGGCGTAAAGCCAGTTGAACAATGCGGAGCGGGCTCCGCCTATATGTAAGGGCCCTGTTGGGCTGGGTGCAAAACGAACTTTTGTCATACTCAATTTCGGACGCCTCCTAAATTACGACATTACGACTAATTATAACACTGGCCTTTATGGGTGGCAACTTTTGACTTTATTCAGCAATGCCACGGCATAAGCCGCTATTCCCTCACCATGCCCGGTAAACCCGAGTCCTTCGGTGGTGGTGGCCTTTATATTGATCAAGTCTTCCTCCGTTTGCAGCACACCTGCCACAGTGCTCTTCATTCGCGGAATATAAGGGGAAAACTTGGGGGCCTGGGCCACAATAACAGAATCAATGTTACCCACCCGCCAACCGGATTTTTCAATCACAGCGTGAACTTCTTTAAGTAAAATTAAACTTGATATGTCCTTAAATCCTGGATCGGAAGGGGGAAAATACACTCCGATATCTCCCTTTCCGGCTGCCCCCAAGAGCGAATCCATAATGGCATGAGCCAGCACGTCCGCGTCTGAATGCCCGTCCAAACCCTTTTCAAAGGGTATGGTTACTCCACCTATTACCAGAGGGCGACCATACACTAGTTTGTGCACATCATAACCAAAACCTATACGCAAAATAATCCCCCTCCACTATTTTTCCCTTCTCGCTCTCAAAAGCGCCTCTGCAACAATAATATCCTCGGGGGTGGTCACTTTAATATTTTCATAAGAACCCTGCACCATGGAAACAGGCCAGCCGCGGGCTTCAACCAGTGAAGCATCGTCTGTCCCGCTGTACCCTTGTTCGGCAGCCCATTGGTGTGACCGGCATATTACTTCATACCTGAAAGCCTGTGGAGTTTGTACCAACCATAGCTTGTCCCTTGGAACAGTCTTAATAACTTGGTTGTTTTCCCCTATCATTTTAACGGTATCCTTTACCGGTACCCCCAGTGTTGCCGCGCCCGCGCGCTTTGCTTCCTCCACTACACCGTCCACCAGGCGGTTATCCAGCAGGGGTCTGGCACCATCGTGGATAACCACAATTTCGGTATTCGGGGGTACTGCATCCAAGCCGTTGCGCACCGATTGCTGCCGCTGGGCACCCCCGGGAACAATGTCCTTAATGATGTCCCCAAACCTCTCGGACCACCTTTTAAAAAAGTCTTCCTCTCCAGCCCTGACCACCAGAATAATGCCGGCTATGCTCTTAGCCGCCGCCACAGCAGCTATGGTATGTTCAAGCACCGCTCGACCACAAAGGGACAGGAGCTGCTTGTCAACCCCTGTCCCCATGCGTTTACTTGTTCCGGCGGCCGGAATTACTGCCATTACACTATCCAAGCATATTCACCTCAATATATTGAGCCGCAGTGTTTCCGGACACATTCTTGCCGTTCATACCCTTTGGCTTAGCAAAAATCATACGACCGGCCGCTGTTTGCAGCACACTGGTAACCAATACCGTTATGGTTTGACCCATATACCGCTTGCCGCCGTCCACCACTATCATTGTACCGTCATCAAGATAAGCCACGCCTTGTCCCACTTCTTTACCGTCTTTTACCACCTGGACTGTCATTTCCTCACCCGGGAGCACCACGGGTTTCACGGCATTTGCCAGTTCATTGATATTTAATACCCTTACTCCATGCAATTCAGCCACTTTATTCAAATTAAAATCATTAGTGACTATCTTGGCCCCCAACCGCTGGGCCAATTTAACCAGCTTGGCATCAACTTCGGGGATATCCTCGAGGCCTTTTATGTTTTCGTATATTTGTACATTTATGCTCTCATCTTTACGCATCTTATTCAGAATATCCAGGCCCCTTCTCCCCCGGTTTCTTTTCAGCAGATCGGGGGAATCTGCAATATGCCTCAACTCTTCCAGCACACAGGTGGGGACAATTAAAGTACCCTCAATAAATCCACTGGCACACAAATCTGCAATTCTACCGTCAATAATAACACTGGTATCCATAACTTTGCCGGAAATCTGCCGGGTATCGTTCTTGGCATGCTTTTCCTTAACCACAAATTTGGGGAGACTACTGAAAATGCTCCAAATTTCCTCCCTTTTCTTTACACTGACACTAAGACCAAGATAACCCAGGAGCAGGGTTGAAATTATTAACAGACCTTTTCCAATCCAGCCAAAATCAGACAGCATGGAACCAATTAAATTAGCTATTATGAGTCCAATAATCAAACCTATGGCGCCGGTCAAAAGGTCTTGGGTAGGAGTTTTTTGCAGCGTTTGTTCCGACCTTTCGATAACCCACACGGCACCACGAATAATCCACGGGGATAAGAACATACCCAAAACAAGTCCTAAAACACCTGCTACCCCCAAAACGGCAAATCGAACCCAGGAAACGGTTTCCACCATGGGGATAAGATTATAATTTAATAATATTAACCCTGTGTACGCCCCGCCCAGGGCGAATAAAATTACTAAAATAAAAAAAGATATCTTTCTGACCACTGTTTTCACCTCCTCCCGGCAGGCATATCTTATAAACCCTATTATATGCCCTAGTAAAATTACCAGCAACAGATAACGTGACGAATTTTGTTATACAGGCATAAAAAAATACGCCAGGCAACCTGACGCATTTAATCTCTAAGCAAAAACTTTATCCAGCATTGATTGAGCCTTTTCCTCTTCCATTTCGGTTGCCAAAACTAATTCGCTGATTAATATTTGACGTGCATTCTCCAGCATCTTTTTTTCTCCGGAGGATAGACCTTTCTCTTTATCCCGTTGAATCAAATTGCGTACAACTTCAGCAACCTCATAGATGTTCCCGCTTTTAATCTTATCAAGATTGGCACGGTAGCGGCGGTTCCAGTTGGTTGACATGGTGCTACCCTGACCCTTTAGGATTTTAAAGACCTTTTGTACCTCATCGCGGGTAACTACTGACCTTAGTCCAACACCATCACAGTTGGAAATAGGTATCATTACTTTCATGTCACCGACGGGAAGCCTGAGAATATAATACTGGCGTTTTTCGCCCAGCACTTCTTTTTCCTCTATGGATTCTATAACTCCCGCGCCATGCATGGGGTAAACCACCTTGTCACCTATATTAAACAATTAACGGCCCCTCCTTCACCTATTCCATTAAAATTATAACACAGAAGTACCAACCTGTCAAATGAACTAAATATTTTAGCATAGCTTCACCGGGCTGTCAACATCTATTTTTATATTGAGCCGGTTTGACAGGACAAGCATCGGGTTTGTATAATTACAGGCAAAGCATTGCTATTTTATCGTTCCTTGTAAAGGAGTGAAACCGTTTGCTAAAAGACATCGCCTATTTAAATCTCCAGGACACGGTTTCCGATGTACTACTGTGTCACCGCAGTATTCTGGACATCCTCTCCAAGACTCAGGAGTGTAACGCGCGGCTGAATCGCTCTATCATTAAGGCTGTTACGTCTTGCGGGTGCATTAAAATAAACGCCAGTAAAAAAGAAATACCACGCGAAGCATCTCTGGCCGACCTTAAGGACATTTTAGACTCACACATTAACGGAAAAATGTGTCCGGCATGCAGAGAGCTGGTGGAAACAGAAGTGGGAAAAACACTCTTTTATTTAGCTGCACTTTGTAATATTTTGGATGTTGATCTTTTGGATGTAGTCATAAAGGAACAAAAACAATTACAAACTTTAGGTATTTATAACCTTGCTTAACACTTTAAACACTATGTATATTATTCTACGTTTATGTGTGTAAATCCTTCTTTACGCACTGCAAAAACAAAAAAACACCATCCAACATTGAAAGCGTGAAGAAGACACTTCACGCTTTCAACTGGAAAGAATTAGCTTATGCTATGCATGTCTTTCTTGCATTAACTGATCCCGGTAGCGGGATAGACCTTCCTTTATGGAGCGGGCCCTTACCTCACCGATGCCTTCCACGGCGTCCAATTCCTCAATGGAAGCATTCATAATCTTTTGCAGGCTTCCAAACTGCCTGACAAGATTTTCAATAACCGGAGACGGAAGCCTGGGGATCTTCTCCAAGATACGGTATCCCCTGGGAACAACGTTTTGATCCAATATACTAGCACTGCCGGGATACCCCAGTGCCCGGGCAATTAAAGAAAGATCCAGCAGATCTTCAGCAGGCCAACTGCTAATCATCTCCAATATATCTTCAGGAGTTTTATCATCCACCACTGTATAATAATCCCTGATTATCAGGAGACCCTCATCTTCCACATTGGCAACCAATTCCTCCAACTGCATACTGATTAGCCTACCTTCAATACCCAATTCACTAATATAACGCTCAATTTCCTTAACAACCCGTAATACCATTTCCACCCTTTGAATAGCTTTGGCAACGTCAAACAAAGTTACTGCCTCGTCAAATTCAACAATGCTCAATTGTGCCACCACTGTATCCAGAGCGGTTCTGTATTTCTCAAGGGTCTGAATTGCCTGGTTTGCTTTGGCTAAAATTACACTCAGATCCCGTAGGACATATTTAAAATTACCCCGGTAAATAGTTATTACGCCGCGTCTCTGAGAAATGGAGATAACCATTGCATCTGTTTGCTTGGCAACCCTTTCAGCCGTCCGGTGTCGAATACCGGTTTCACTGGAGGGAATACTCAGGTTAGGTATTAATTGAGTATTGGCAGCAATTATCCGCTTGGCATCACCGTTTAAAATTATGGCACCATCCATTTTTGCCAGTTCATAAAGATTGGCAGGGGTGAAATCTGCATTTACTGCAAATCCCCCCTCGGCAATTTCCATAACTTCCGGCCCGTCGCCGATTACGATCAAGGCCCCTGTCTTGGCCCGCAATATATTTTCCAGCCCGTCCCTGAGACCCGTTCCCGGAGCCACCATTCTTAAAACCCGTGATAATTTATCTTCAGTCTTATCTTCCTTCAAGATTTCACCTCACACCCTTAATGCCCGCTCAATTGCACCGGCAACTGTTCGCACTCCGTCAACCTCAATACCTTCAATACAAGCTAACTTGGCATCGGCAACAGGAAGCAGACAACGGCCAAAGCCCAAGTGTTTTGCTTCAGTGACTCGCCTTTCTATTCCAGTAACACTTCGAATTTCCCCGGTTAAACCTATCTCACCCATTACCGCCAACCGGGATTCAACAGGACAATCCCTAAAACTGGAAGCCAGCGCAACGGCAATACCCAAATCCACCGCCGGTTCATCAATTTTTACGCCGCCCACCACATTCACATAGGCATCACTGTTACCCATCTGCATTCCTACCCGTTTTTCCAATACCGCCATTATAAGGGCTACCCTGTTATGGTCCACACCGGTTGTCATGCGCCGGGGCACCCCGTAACCTGACGAACATACCAGGGCCTGTATTTCCACCAAGAGAGGTCTCGTGCCTTCCATTGTGGGGACTACCACAGCACCGGGTACATCTTCCCCGGTATGGGCCATCATGAACAAGGCCGAAGGATTGGGAACCTCAATCAACCCGGAACCCCTCATTTCAAAAACCCCCACCTCGTTGGTGGAACCATAACGGTTTTTAACCCCTCTTAATAATCTAAAACCCTGATGCCTTTGCCCCTCCAGGTAAAGCACTACATCTACCATATGTTCAAGAACCCGCGGGCCGGCAAGCATTCCTTCCTTGGTAACGTGTCCCACCACCACTACAGAGGTTGAGCTATTTTTAGCCAGTTTGATCAACCTTGCGGTACAGTCCCTAACTTGAGACACACTGCCGGGGGCGGAAGAAATTTCAGGATAAAACATTGTCTGGATGGAATCGATAATTACAAGTTTAGGATCAAGTTCACGAATGTATTTCTCTATAATTGTTATTTCCGTTTCACTTACTAGATAGACATTCTGTTCTAAAATACCGAGTCTTTCGCCCCTAAGCCTCACTTGAGATAATGATTCCTCACCGGATACGTATAATATTTTTCCTAAACCCGCCGCAACCTTTGCAGCTACTTGCAATAATATAGTCGACTTTCCAATCCCGGGATCTCCCCCAAGTAGAATAAGGGAGCCGGGTACTACACCGCCTCCCATTACCCTGTCGAATTCCGGTATCCCCAGCGAAAACCTTTCCTCCCCTATAGGTGCAACGGTGGTAATAGGTTGGGGACTCACCCGTTCAACATGAATTTGCCCTTGAAGGCCCTTTTTATCCCATTCTTCCTCAATAAAACTGTTCCAGGTCTGACATTCCGGACACTTACCCAGCCACCGTGGAGATCTATGCCCGCATTTCTGACAGAAATAAGTTTGTTTCCGAGCCATGTAAATACTCCGGTACACTAGTAGTTTACATTATATCATTTGCCTTTAGCGGCTACAAGGTGCCATTTTTGTTAATAAGAAACAGCGGGGAGTCTTCCCCCGCTGTTTCTTATCTTAGTGAACCCAATCCCCGGAATCGGCCCTGTTCTGCTTGTCGCCCGGTGGAGTTTGCCCCCCGACGGCGGGCCGGACAACAATTTTGTCGTTTTCCACCTCTACAAAAACTTTATCCGTTAAGTTCAGAGTCCCTTTAATTAGCTCTTCTGATAATCTGTCTTCTATCTGTTTTTGAATGACCCTCCGCAGCGGCCTAGCTCCGTATATCTCATCAAAGCCTTCCTTGGCCATGAAATCCCTGGCTTCATCAGAAACCTCGATATTGATTTTATGCTCGGCCATTCTTTCTTCTACTTCTTTAACCATAAGATCCACGATTTTCCGAATATCTTCCCTGCTCAGCTGGTGGAAGACAATGGTTTCATCTACCCGGTTGAGGAACTCAGGTCTGAAAGTGCGGCGCAATTCATCAAACACATTCTTCTTCATACGCTCATATTCACTGTCTTTATCCATATCCGTTTTGAATCCCAGGGTGCCGGCTTTTTTAATCATCTGTACTCCCACATTACTGGTCATTATAATTACGGTGTTTCGGAAATCAACTGTCCGTCCCTTTGCCTCGGTTAAGCGTCCGTCCTCAAGCACCTGCAGCAGTACATTAAAAACATCGGGGTGGGCCTTTTCAATTTCATCGAGGAGAACCACCGAGTAAGGCTTTCTCCTTACGGCTTCGGTCAACTGTCCCCCCTCATCATAACCAACATATCCCGGAGGGGCTCCCACAAGACGGCTAACGGTGTGTTTCTCCATATATTCACTCATATCAATTCGTACCATGGCGTCTTCATCACCGAACATCGCCTCGGCCAAAGCACGGGCCAGTTCTGTCTTGCCCACCCCGGTGGGACCCAAGAAAATAAATGATCCTATTGGCCGGGCGGGATCTTTTAAGCCGGCCCTGGCACGCCGTATGGCCCGGGCAACCGCATTGACGGCTTCATCCTGCCCGATTACTCGTTGGTGTAACAGCTCTTCCATTTTAAGAAGCTTCTCAGATTCCTTCTGAGCCAGTTTCTTTACAGGTATACCGGTCCAGCTGGAAACGATATGGGCAATTGCTTCTCCGTCTACAACCAATTCTTCCTCTCCATTGCTTTCTTTCCACTCTTTTCTTTTAGCTTCCAGCTCGGACTTGAGATTCTTTTCCTGATCCCGTAGCTTAGCAGCGGTTTCATATTCCTGGTTGTTTACGGCTGCTTCTTTTTCCTTGGTTATTTCCTCCAGCTTTTTCTCCAGCTCTTTAACATCCGGCGGTGCGGTGAATGATTGCAACCTTACCCTGGAACTGGCTTCATCAATAAGGTCAATGGCCTTGTCAGGTAAGTACCGATCGCTTATATACCGGTCGCTCAAACCAGCCGCTGATTCCAAAGCTTCATCAGTAATCCGAACTCGGTGATGGGCTTCATATTTATCCCTTAATCCCTTAAGGATTTCCACAGTCTCTTCAACAGTGGGTTCATCAACGGTGATAGGCTGGAACCTTCTCTCCAAAGCCGAATCCCGCTCAATGTGTTTACGGTATTCATCAAGGGTTGTGGCACCGATACACTGCAACTCACCCCGGGCAAGGGCGGGTTTGAGAATATTGGCCGCATCGATTGCACCCTCCGCTGCACCGGCTCCTATCAAGGTATGCAATTCGTCAATAAAAACAATTACATTGTTAGAGGCGGTAATTTCCTCCACCACTTTTTTGAGTCTGTCTTCGAATTCACCCCGGTATTTAGTTCCTGCCACCAGGGAAGCCAGATCCAATGTAACGAGACGTTTATCAACAAGCACCTCCGGTACATTTCCATTGATAATGCGCTGCGCCAACCCTTCGGCAATGGCGGTCTTACCAACTCCCGGTTCCCCCAGAAGAACAGGATTGTTCTTTGTCCGGCGACTCAGGATTTGTATCACTCTTTCAATTTCATTGTTCCTACCCACCACGGGGTCTAATTTATCCTCCTTGGCCAGCGCCGTTAAATCACGGCCGAACTGGTCCAGTGTACCTGTTTTCCCCTTTGTGCTCCGGTGTCCCCGGGCCTGACCGTCGGGCTGTTGGGCCGACCCGCCCAGCATTTCCATTACCTCTTGACGAACTTTATTCAGATCAGCACCCAGCGAAGTAAGTACCCGAGCAGCTATACCTTCGCCCTCGCGAATTAATCCAAGAAGCAAGTGTTCAGTACCAACATAATTTGTACCCATCCGGCGTGCTTCGTCAACCGCCAATTCCAGAACCTTTTTTGCTCTCGGGGTTAAAGCCACTTCTCCGGCGGCATTACCCCCTCCCTTTTCAACAGCCTGTTCCACCTTTTCCCGAACTGTATCAGCATCAATTTCCATACCACCTAGAACCTTAGCGGCAACTCCTTCGCCTTCCCTTATCAGCCCCAATAGAATATGCTCAGTTCCAACGTACGGATAATTTAGTCCTCGCGCTTCTTCGTGGGCTAAAAATAATACCTTTTGCGCCCTTTGAGTAAACCTTCCAAATAACATGGTACAACCCTCCTTAAATAACTTTAATCTAATCCTTATTTGTTAACCTGTTCCTAATTAATTCCGCGCGCTTCACATCACGCTCAAAGGCTGTTATCTCTGTACCGGCCTTTTTAACTAGAAATGAAGGGCGGGTCAATACCATCAACTCTGTAATGAGTTCTGGTGAAATATCCTTAACTATCTTGAGGTCAATACCCAAACGCACATCGGAAAACCGTTTCATAGCTTCATCAGAAGAGAGTATTCGTGCGTTTTTGAGTATACCGTATGATCTTCCTATACGGTCCTCCAAATGTTCCTTGCGCCCGCCATGCAAAGCTGTCCGGGCAGTCCTCTCCCGCTGCAGTAGCTGCTTGGTAACAGATACGAGATTTTGAATAATTTCCGATTCAGTATGCCCCAATGTTACCTGGTTACTAATTTGGAATAAGTTACCGGCCGCCTCGGTACCCTCTCCATACAGACCGCGAACTGTAAGACCCAGCTTGGAAACTGTGGCCAGCACATCTTTTATCTGATCGGTATGCACCAGTCCGGGCAAATGAACCATCACGGAAGCCCTTAACCCCGTCCCAACATTAGTGGGACATGCCGTCAAGTATCCCATTCGCTCTGAAAAGGCATAATCCAGAGTCTTCTCCAAACCATCATCCAATTTATCCACTTGCTCCCAGGCGGATTCCAACTGCAAGCCCGGAAGTATACATTGAATTCTTAAATGATCCTCTTCATTTATCATCACACTTAATATCTCATCATCCCGCAGTGCCAGCGCCTTCTTTTGATAATCCTTCAGGAGATCAGGGCTGATTAGGTGCTTTTCTACTAGTATTTGCCTTTCCACCGGACTTAATTCGCTCATTCTACTCAATTCAAAGAGCCCCGATTCCGACCTTAACTGTTTATTCTCCAAGGCCAGGGCCACCGCGTGAATAACTTCCTCCGCTCTATCCACGGATAACATGTGAGGAAAAGCAAAGTGGGACAAGTTTCTGGCAACGCGAATACGGCTACTGATTACAATATCGTTTTCCGGCCCGGAACCTTTCATCCAGTTACTGTACGCACTGCTTACCGTATCTTTAAGAGCCATTTGCTATCCCTCCCGCTCCAAGCGCTTTTGCAAATCCCTGATGGAATCCCGAATTTGAGCTGCACGCTCAAATTCCTCGGCTTCAACAGCCTGCTTTAACTGTGTACGCAGGGACTCCAGCTCTTTAACCACTTTAACCCGGTCACTGGTCCTTTCCGGAATTTTTCCGCTATGGTTATTGGAACCGTGAATTCTCTTTACCAAAGAATCCAGTGTGCCCCCGAAACTTTCATAACATTCTCCACACCCGAGCAAACCATTCTGGGAAAACTGCCTTTCCGAAAGCCCGCAGCCATTACAATGACGGTCCTGCGTAGGTGTCTTTGTAAAACCTCCGGCCCCCAAGCTGTGACCCATCAAGCCCCCCAAGAAATTATGGAAGCTTATTGAAGGCATAAAGTTATAACCACCGGGCTGCAATTCACTTGCACAGGCCTCACATAAATGCATTTCCTTTTTCTTTCCGTTTATAACTTCAGTAAAATGAACAGTGGCATCATTTTCTTTACATCTCTCACAGAGCATAATCTTCACCCCCGTTAACTAACGTTCCTTAAGAATGGTGATTAAAACATTCTTTAGTATATTCGCTCGCAACTGATCCCTTGCAGGAAGACCTAACATAAGTACCTGCCTACTTATTACAGTCTTAATAATGGATGATTCGCGATTAGTTAGAACCCCTTCATTGCGTAGCCGGTCTATAATCCCGCAAGCCGGCTGCTCGGCTATGGCATCACCGACAAAATCACATATTTCCTGGATTACATCTAATTCCCGGGAAAAGGGAACCTTCTTAATCCGGACATACCCCCCGCCTCCCCGGCGGCTTTCAACAATAAAACCATGTTCAATGCTAAACCTTGTTGACAAAACATAATTAATCTGGGAGGGAACACAACTAAATTTCTGAGCCAGCTCATTTCTCTGAATTTCAATATGCCCAGTATTGCTTCCGGCTAACATATCCTTTAGATACCTTTCAATCAATGCGCTGATACTGCTCATTAAATACTGATCACTCCTCAAACAATAGAAAACTTTTTGACTTTGACTTTGTCTTACCTTAACTAAAGTATACCACTAATGGGCTTATACCATGCAACAAGCATAATTGCCTAAATTCGCGCATTTAAATATAAATCTCCCGGGTTTTTCTTAATATTTCTTTCACTTTCACTATCTTCTTAAACTCCAATAAGTCAACACTGGGTGCCAGGCACTTTTGTTGACTTATTATTCTCAAAACTTTCTTTATATAAAAATAAACCGCGTATCTTTAAAGATACGCGGTTTCTGGCTCCCCGAGTAGGATTCGAACCTACAACCCTCCGGTTAACAGCCGGATGCTCTACCGTTGAGCTATCGAGGAACATAGATAGCGACATTATGTCGCTATCTTAAAATAAGCTCTGGCAACGACCTACTCTCCCGGGGGCAAAGCCCCAAGTACCATCGGCACTGGTGAGCTTAACTACCGTGTTCGGCATGGGAACGGGTGTATCCTCACCGTTATGGTCACCAGAAATTTATTTCGATGTTCGA
>Ga0182240_100254_pt1 | contig 20684 bp, 17 predicted proteins | sample hydfrates4_PW_90_FD_145594 | JGI IMG/M metagenome (GOLD analysis project Ga0182240, IMG submission 145594) | Subsurface microbial communities from deep shales in Texas, USA - hydraulic fracturing test 4_PW_90 | ecosystem: Environmental > Aquatic > Deep subsurface > Shale gas/oil reservoir >...
GATCTTCATCACCAATGTTAGAATCCAGAACATCGACAATTACTTCTTCATCATCGTCTGCTTCCATGTAAATTACTACATCGTCATCATTAATCCAGACTTCTACATGCTGTCCCAAGAAGTCATCAGGGTTAATCCACTCAGCAACTTCATATGGAGTATTACCAAGTGTATGGCCTTCCAGCTTAACTTCGTTATCTTCTAAGCCTGCGATATCAACCCTTGGAGTCTTTTTAACCAGAGGTAATTCTTCATCAACCTCATCAGCCCAGTCTTCATCATAAACATCTACGTCCAGATATTCGGAAAGTAAAGTTTCTCCTTCTTTTTCTTCATAAGAAATATCTGTACCGTAGGAAGTTTGCTTCATTAAGTCTACATCAAGAGCATTGTCAGCCATTGTGAACACGTCTCCACGACGAGCGGGAGCCTTCCAGTCAGCCATTTTTACGTTATCAAGTAGTCCCAGTTCACCAGCTTTGGACAGATAATTGTTAGGCCAGCCAGCTCCAACAGCCTGAATAGAAGGCTCATAACCAAGAACACGAACGAGCATAGCAGCTGCTTCAGCATAGTTTACCTGGTCATTTGGGCGGAAAGTACCAGTAGGGTCTCCCTTGATAATTCCGTTACCGGAAGCCAGGTTAATATATCCAGTATACCAAGCGTCAGCCTTTACATCAGAAAACTTAGTAGCGCCCTTGGAAGATTTGGCAGCATCTTCCATTCCGCGTAAACGAACCGCTATTGCAGCAAATTCTGCACGAGTAATTCCATCATCAAGCCTTAATTCTCCGCTTGGATCGCCTGTTACAACGTCAACTGACATCAACCTCTTAGTAGCAATTTCTTCATCAGTAGCAGCGCTTGCAACGCCAGCGAAAGCGAAGAGCATTACAGCGATCATAAGTACAGCAATTAATGATCTCTTCATTATGTGTTTATCCCCCTTTTTGTTTTTTCAATGAGCTTTTTTTAATTAATCCGGTTTCACCACTTAAACAACAAGACAAAATTTAAGTACGAGCAGTTCTCCCTCCGGTGAGTCGACCACTCCCTTCGTATGTAAAATTTCGCTTCACTCTTGCTAGTTAACCTAAAGGCATTTTATTGCAACTGCTTTCCGGCTAAAAGGAAAACAGTTAGCATCTTCTTGTTTTTCGTCCTACATAATTTACTACGCATTCCGGATAAGGTATCACTTCAAAAACTTTTAATTTTTTTATAAAAAAATTTTTTACCTTATTATGGTATCGTGTCGAAAACCGAAATTATGTAGAATAAAATAGCGAATATGTAAGCTAAAAGCGTAAAAATGGCCGCCAAGGATAATTTTAAACTATTCTCCAGCAGCGGTCAACGCTTTTTGAAATTGTAATTTATAACCTTTAATGCAAACTTTGGTAAGGCCAGCATTCTTTTAAACCTGGAGGGCTGCTTTACCAGGCGGTATGCCCACTCGAGACCAGCTTTCTGCGCCCACACAGGCGCTCTTTCCACACGGCCTGCCAGGACATCAAAGCTTCCCCCGACCCCAATAGATACCGGAACACCTGTTTCCTGCAAGTGTTCTCTTATCCAGTATTCCTGTCTTGGTGCACCGAGGGCAACCAGAAGAATATGGGGCCCTGCCTTTTTTATTTCTGCAATGAGATCCGGCATTTCTTCAGGCTTCCTGTAGCCGTGGGAGGTACCTGCTACCTGCAGGCCGGGATGCTGTTTTTTAAGGTTTTCAGCAGCTTCATCTGCCACGCCCGGAGCAGCGCCGTAAAGAAAAAGCTTCCAGCCTTTTTGAGATGCTTTTCCGGCAAGCTCTGTGGTAAGGTCTATGCCTGTAACCCTTTCCTGTAAGGGTTTACCCAGGCGGCGTGAGGCCCAGACCACCCCTGCACCGTCAGGGGTGACAAGGTGGGCTGAGTTGATAACTTTCTTTAGTTTTGGCTCATTCTGAGCTCTATAAATTATCTCGGCATTGAGCGTAATTACATGGTGGGGGGTGCCTGCATTAATGAATGTTTCAACTTTCTCTAACGCACCGGCCATGTCCACCATATCCACTCCGCAGCCCAGGATATCGACTTTCATAATATACTACTCCTTGTCTTGGTAGAATCCCTTCAAATTTTTTTAAAAAAATATAATTAAAATCTCATTTAATTAAAAATTTTTTCCAGTTCAGTTTCATCCGGAATCCAGTAGCTTATTTCATTGATATAATCGGGCCAGCCTGGTAACGTTTTGGCTTCAATGGCCGAGGTATCTATGTTCTTGAAGGTATTACCCAGTGAAATCATTTCCGGGATTGACAGGTTAGTTTCGATACTTCTTGATGCTTCTTTAATTAAATCAGGGATTTTCCAGACAGTGCTGATCTGGAGGGCCTTGTCAGCAAGTTGTTTTAAAAACTCCTGCTGGCGGGCCACCCTGCCGATGTCTCCTTTCCCGTCACTTCTAAACCGTACATACTGGAGGGCTTTGTCTCCATCCAGCACCTGATCTCCGGGCATGAGATCTATACCCTCGGGTGGATAGTACATTCTCTTTTCAACATTCATTCTTACACCACCGAGGATATCAACTATATTTACAAAACCCTGGAAATCTGCTACAACATACTTCTCTATATTAAGTCCCAGAAGTTTGTTGACAGTTTCCAGCATTAATTTTTCTCCGCCGTAAGCATAGGCATGATTTATCTTGGTACGTCCATGTCCGGAAACCTGGGTATAGGTATCCCTGGGGATTGAAAGGAGCTTAACGGAGGCACTCTTTTTATCGACAAGCGCCACCATGATTGTATCGGCACGTGCTGCTTCATTTCCCCTGCGGTCCACACCTAAGAGAAGAATGGCTTCTTTATCCTCATCTTTTGATGCTACGGGTTTGCCGTTATCCGGAGACTCCTGTTCCTCACCGGGATTGATACCTTGACCCAGCCAGTTATTTGAGAAGATGTATCCCAAAAAGGCACATACGGCAAATAGGACCAGGAAGAAAAGGACAAGGGCAAGTTTGGAACCCCCTTTATTTTTACTTTTTTTCCTTTTAGTTTTTTTCTTCGAAAGTGATCGGGTTTCTTTGGGGGCCGGACCCCAAATTGTTTCATCAAATTCAGTTTTAGACATTTTAAACAACCCCCCTAAAAATGGAAGTCGGATGTCGGACGTCAGAGGTCAGAGATACTAGGTTTCATTTGTGGTTTACTGTAAATTTTTTATTGAAAGAGCTTAGAAATTTCATCCAGTTTTTGCCTGTCGGGTATATAATACCACAGGCGAAGGTTTTTTTCCTTATCAACGAGCAATTTTTCATTGGTACCCGGTAGTACCATGGAGTTGATAGGCTTCTCTTTAATTTGGTTTGCAGCTTTTGCAAGTTCCGTAACCTGTGTTAGAGGGAAGTCTGTTTCAACATGATCGTAAACTGTTTTTATGAGTTCTGGCATTTTTACCACATTGCGGAGCTTAAACATTTTCTCCAAAAGAAGCTTGACAACTTCCTGCTGTCTTTTCGCCCTGCCGATATCTCCTTCACTTGTATAACGGTAGCGGGCATAACCAAGGGCCTGTTCCCCATTTAATACCTGCTTTCCTGGATACAGGTCAATATTTTCTTGTTCATATTTCATCCTGATGGGTACATCTACTTCTATTCCGCCAACCAGGTCCACCATCTTCACAAATGCATCGAAATCTATTACCACATAGTAGTCAATTTCAATGTCCAGGAAATCCTCCAGCGTCTTTCTGGTTAATTCAGGTCCACCATAAACATATGCAGCATTGACCTTATCATATGCACCTTTTATTTTTACCCTTGTATCCCTTGGGATGGATAAGAGATTAATTGCTTCATGTTCAGGGTTAAAGCCGGCTAGCATAATGGTGTCGGTCCGACCTCTAAAGTCGCCGTCCCTGTCATCAAGTCCAAGGATTAAAATATTCATCGGGTCTATATCTACTTTTTCCTCATTGTTGGCCTGGGCATTTTCCTGAGGATTTCTTCCGGCATCCCGGTCATTATCCTGCGAAGAATGATTATATACTGCAAGTAAGCCACCTGCTAATACAGCTGCTACTACGACAAGTGTAATAAGTAGTTTATTTTTTGTCATAATAAGGCCTCCTTTTAAGAGTCATCTTACTGAAAAGCCCTGTTATACGCTTCCCAGCACCGGGCTGTACCTGCAGGACACATTGGAGTGAACCTAGTGAAACCCGGTGAGCCGCAGTTGAACTTGGTGAACGGAACTTCGGACAAAGGTACAGTCTGGTGCGAGCTAGTCCAGAAATTTCCAGATATTTTACCTCTATCATAAAATTAGACGGGATATCCCGTCTTTTTGTTCCATTATAACATGAAATGTTCAGGTCATATGCTGGAAATTCACGGTCTAATAACTATTTCCCTTGTCTCAGGCAGCCACTGGACATAAAATCCCAGCTGCTCGCTGACCATTCTCACTGGTACCAGAGTGCGACCGTTTTTAAGTTTAGCAGGCACATCCATCCGGTAAACCTTATCACCTACCCATATATCTTTCGAACCGATCTTAAGTTTTAGGGTGGTACTTCCCAGTCGGTATGTGACAGTTTGCGTTTCACCAATCCAGCCTACTGTTGCACCAAGCGCCTCCCCTACGAAGCGGAAGGGTACAAGAGTACGACCGTTTTCTGTAAAGGGTGCAATATCGAGGGTACGGCGTTCTTCACCAATATATGCTTCTTTTTTGCCAAGTGCGAGTTTAACTTCACGGGGCTTAATTAATTTTTCCAGTTCTTCCACAGAGTCATTGAGATCGGAAACGCGGGTTACCAGCCGGTCAGTTGCCAGAAAAAGAGGGCCGAACTTCTCCCTTATTAAATCATCCACATAGCTTTGGGTGACAAGGGGGTCTTCCTTGCTTCCCGGAAGGGGTAAGTTACCTCCCGCGGCCTGCCCTACAAAAATACCAAGGCAGAGTGTTATTAAAAGAATGAGTGCAAGATTTTTTATTTTCACGGAAAAATTCCTCCTGGTGTGCAAATTTAATTTATCCAGTTCTGATTAAAGACTCCCTTTTCTTTAAGCGGGAGACAGGTAACTAGATTAAGTCTCGATTCTATGATATAATTTTCGACATGAGTCGAGGCTTATCCTGCCGGAACAGACAACAAGTCCAAGAATGGTAAAATATTTTACCCAATTGAAAAATTATATTTTTATTAAAATTTTTTGAAAAATTACTTTATTTCGTAATTAACCTGTGCTATAATGTAACTAAAGATAGTACTTGCTTTCACTTTTTTGATTTGTGAAAAAAACTACTAACACATAACGACTACAACGAAAGGGGGAGAAACAATGCAATCCAGGTACACTAAGTTGAAAAAGGAAAGGGAATACTTGCTTAATGAGTATAACAAGGCTAAGAAAAGTGACAAAATAAAACTGTTAGTTCAGATTATGGACCTTGAAGCCCAGATCGACATAGAGAAGAACAATATGGTGAGAAGAACAAGTTAATCTCAAAAGTTAACCGTAGAGCTATTTAGCCCTACGGTTTTTATTTTGCCGCTAAGAGGATATTCGAAAAGTCCGCTCCTTTTCTAATTTTACGTTGTGATTTTATAAATAATGTTCCGTAAAAAGGATTCGGGAATAACCTGCGCTCTTTCCCCCTTCCGGGTACATGGCTCTCCCGGGGCAATTACCTTTATGATGTTTGACGTGTCCACCCTGCGAACTATCTTAAAATGAAGCCAGAGGTTTTCGGGAGTAACTGGAAAATCGGTAGTCACATAGTGTCTTGCATTGATGAGAAGTCTGGGCAGATGATAGAAATATATTGTGGGGTTTGTAAGCTGGTTCATGAGCTGCTTTAATATTACCTTATCCCGGGGGCTTGCCTCCATTTCAAAGAGGTTAGCAAGTTCTATCTCTTCGCCGTTTACCGTAATGGGGTCAAATATCTTTTCTACCTCACGAAAGATGGCTTTATCTATTTTTACAGAGTAGGCTATCTTAATCCGGAGGGCATTTTCCAGTATTTTACTTATTTTAGTTATAGCCTCTGCGGTATCCATTTCTTGATAAATTTCTTCCAGTGTCATGATTTTCCCGTTACAGCTAAACAGTGAAAATGGAGGGAAAAAAACAGCCCCTGATCTAACCTTGCCCTTACTGTTTTTATAGTTAATGCTGTAGACGGAAGCCATTAAAAGATCATTCCGTGAAACGCCCAGGAAGAGAATATTAAGGTTATCTGTTTTTGTGTTTAAATTCTCCGGGGGATTTTCTTGTATTTGAGCATTTGAAATGGTTTGCCGGGGCAGCACATTATGAACTACGCATAAGACCAGTATCAGGATAATGGCAAATATTACACCGAATCGCTGGTAATCTTTCATGATTTCCCTCCGGTAAAAAGTTTCACTAACTCTCTTAGTTTAGCCGGAAGGAAAAATAAATATGTAAAAAATTAAGTGTTCGAAAAGGAGCACATCCCTCTTAGACTTTCCTCGTTACTAATCCGTTTTGCTGAAGTACATCAAGCATCTGCAGCGCTTTTCCGGTACCAAGTGCAACACACGAAACGGGGTCTTCGCTGATATGGACAAACAGCCCAGTTTTTTTCATCAAAAGGAAGTTAAAACCATGGAGCATTGAACCGCCACCGGTTAAAACCATACCCTTGTCTATTATGTCAGCGGCCAATTCGGGAGGCGTTTGCTCTAAAACTTCCTTTACAGCGCTTACAATGGCCTCTAGAGGTTCTGCCATTGCTTTGTTAACTTCTTCAGAAGTTATTTCTATGGTTTTGGGTAGGCCGCTTACCAAGTCCCTACCTCTAACTTCCATTGATGAGGGGTCTCTTTTTTCCTTGGGATAGGCAGTACCTATTTTAACCTTTAAATCCTCTGCCGTACGTTCACCTATCATCAGGTTGTATCCACGCCTGATGTAGCGGATAATTGCTTCATCAAATTTATCTCCACCCACCCTCAGGGATGATGAACAGACAATACCCCCCAGAGAAAGAACTGCTATGTCACACGTGCCGCCACCGATGTCCACTACCATGCTCCCGTTTGCATCGGATATGTCAAGCCCTGCACCCAGAGCAGCAGCCAGGGGTTCCTCAATAAGGTAAGCCTGCCTTGCACCGGCTTGCAGTGCTGCTTCCCTTACTGCCCTTTCTTCAACAGATGTTACTCCGGAAGGTATGCAGACCATGACGCGGGGTTTTAAAAAAGGCTTTTTTCCAATGGCTTTTTCCAAAAAATACCGCAACATTCTTTCTGTGGTATCATAATCTGCTATTACACCTTCACGCAACGGCCTTACGGCAACAATATTTCCCGGGGTTCTTCCCAGCATTCTGCGCGCTTCTTCTCCAACTGCAAAAATCTCACCGCTTGCTTTATCTATCGCTACTACGGAAGGTTCGTTAAGAACAATGCCTTTACCCTTAACAAAAACCAGTACGCTTGCAGTTCCCAGATCCACTCCAATATCGAGACCCCACCCAAAGCCGAACATCAAATTTCTCCCCTCTGAGCTTGTATGGAATAATTTTAAACTAATTCTGTAAAATACAAGAATTAGCTTGTCCTGACCGGAATAAAATTTGACTACATGGCTTATTTCTCCATAAAACAAAATATTCCTTTAATTTTTTCTATGATTCTTCATTTTCTTCACGATATTTTTTGCGGGTGGCTTCTCCTCCACGAAGGTGGCGTTCAGCTTTATTTTTATCCAAAATATTTCGAACCTTTTCGGTAAGTTCCTTATTTATTCGCGGTAGTCTTTCAGTAACATCTTTATGAACAGTACTCTTGCTTACACCAAATTTGGCAGCTGTCTGACGTACTGTAGCTCCATTTTCGATAATATGGCGGCTAATTTCCAGCACCCTTTGACGAATGTAGTCCTGCATGAGTGGGCCTCCCTCATTGTTTTATTCCTTACATTCATATGAAAAAAATGAGGGAGTTAGACCTTAAAAGTGTTGGAAATGATACGGTATTTGTTGAAAAATTATTCCTGAAATGGTAGAAAAAAATTATCTATAAAAATAAAAAACCGCTGTTTTGCAGCGGGATACTATATTTTTACCTTATTGTCCTGCGTTTTAATTTATATATTTCACGATTATTTTTAGCCTGCTGATAAGTGAGGTATTCTACATTTTCTTTAATTATCTTTACATCCTCTAATAGCTCCAGGTTCATTTGCTTTAGCATCTTGCGTTCAAAGGAAGCTTGTCTGAAGCCGATTTCCATTTTGGTTTCCAGGCCGTCCATTCTAGTTTCCATGCCGTCCATTCTGGTTTCCATGCTAGCCATTTTGGTTTCCATGCTACCTACTTTTTCTTCCAGTCCGCCCACTTTAATATGTAATTGTTTAATTTCAGTTTTAACAGGCTCTAACTCTTCTCGCAGAATTTCTCTGAGCTCTTTTTTAAAATCCTCCATATCCTCCAGCCCCCCTTACCGGTATTCTATTAATCGCGTTTTTATTATATCATAATTTAGCCTCCAGAACAAGCGTTCGGTTAAAATTTCTATAAAAATACCATCCTAAAAAATTTAGGATGGTATTTTTAGCTTAATGAGTCTCTATTTCAGGTAAATATTCCAGGGGGTTTTGGCTTTGACCTTTGTATAACAGCTCGAAGTGAAGGTGTGGGCCCATAATGCTTTCTTTGCTGCCGGGAACAGCTACCACTGCCAGCGTGTCACCGGGGTCTACCCTTTGGCCTTTTTCCACTTTGACATCCCCAACGTGGCTGTACACAGTCTTCCAGCCGGAGCCGTGGTTGACAACAATTTTATAAGCTTCCTGGGCGCTGTATTCGACACTATCGATTTTTCCTGCCATTACTGCCCTTACGGGAGTTCCGCCGTCAGCTTTGAAGTCAACTCCTTTATGGAAGCGATAATCTTTGTATGTTTTGCTGTAAGTAAAGCCATACTTTCCGCTTGGGGGAAAGTTAACGGGGTGTTCCATTTTCTTTGTTTCAGAAACAGGTTCGTTATCCATTGTATTTACTGCCTTATTTACTTCTTGTTCAGTATTTTTTGCTTCCTGCTTACTTTCAATGTCTGCTTCCTTTTTAGGTAAAGTTGTTGTTTCGCTTAAATCAGGTTCTTTTTGTAAAGCAGGGCTGTCCATTTTAGATGCTGCTTTATCTGCAACTGTTTCTTCCGTTGAAATAGTTACATCAGGTTCGAATGATAAAGGCAAAATATTTTTATAATAGACGGCTCCAAAAATTGCTGAAACAACAAAAAGTAGCGCCAGTACGGCTAGAAAGCTTTTCTTGAATAATAAATTTTTAGCAAATACTTTGTTTTCCCGCAATTTTTTAATACGTTCAAATTTCGGTAATTTAGAGCCGAAGCGAAACTGCGGTAATTTAAACATGCGCATCACCTCGGCTATATTATTGACATATTTTACCTTTATTTATACTCTTTAATTTCCACTCCCGTGTAGTAATGTTTAAGTATTTCAATATAATTTTTACCATGTTTTGCAAAGCCGTTGGCGCCATACTGGCACATTCCAACCCCGTGGCCGTTTCCGTATGTGGTGAATTTTACTTTATCTTCCGAAATACTCATGGAAAATCTTGTAGAGCGCAAGCCCAAAGCGAACCTTAATTCAGTGGCTAAAATTGTTTTACCACCTATATAGAGTTTTTTAATTCTGCCGGTTGAAGTTTTCTGGAGAATCCTAAAGTAGCTTGCTACTTTATCCCTGATGGTTGAAGCAGGTACGGCTACCAGGTCGGTTCCCAGGACACTATCCAGCTGCTGCATTGAAAAGACCTTTACTTCCTTATAGCGGGGAGAATCTTCATCATACGGGCACTCTACACTTCTCAAATACGGTATTTTGTATTTCCAGACTTCTTCAGAGTTTTCGGTTCTTCCACCGCAAGTGGAGTGATAGACCGGGTCTATAAGGCGGCCTTCATAGGTTATGATCTGACCTTTTGTAGCTGTAACAGCTTCTTCAATTTTTTTGCGGTATTTTACATACTTGAGAAGTCCCCAGCGTTTCTTCAATTCTTCTTCCGACATCCACGCCTGGCAGTGATTGGGGTCGGTACAAACTATAGCCTCGGGGTGGGAACTGTCAACTTTTTTAGCTTTCAGATCCAGTTTTTTCAATGTGTAGGTCCTTGCTGCCACAGCTTGTGCCTTTAAAGCTTCCATTTCGAATTCTGCCGGCATTTCCGCAGCAACAACTCCTACCAGGTATTCCTCCAAAGGCATTACCTTTATCTCGCCGGTTTCATGGAACAACACTGTAATTTTCATCTCTTTACTATCCACCTCTATCCTGGGAGCAAATATTTTAAAGTTATTTACAATTAAAGTGGGTATCACTATCACCAAAATGAAGATAAACAAGGTGGCCAGTATGATAAATCGTCTCATCACAATCCTCCCCACGACTGTAAAAGTAGTGTCCGAAAAGTAGACAGGCTTTATAAATTTATATGGCGAGGAGGGAAAAAGTATGCAAAAAATAAACCGCCCGGGATTTTCCAGGGCGGTTCGGTGTGCTTGTTTAAAACAACTCTAATTGCTCATATTCACCTAACCTCTCAAGGGACATTGGATCATGGTCTCTAAAATATGCTTTTCGAATCTCTTTTTCTTTGGTCATAACCAGCTTGTTTCCGTCACCGGCCTGACGGAGGCGACAGCTATAAATAATCGGGAAATAATCCCTCAAAAATTTTCCTTCCGAATGTGCAGTTAAAGCAATAATTTGAAAGCCCAGCTGTTCTGCAACAAAGAATACGGGATTCAATACGTGATCGCTTGATGCCTTTCCAAATGGATTATCAACAATCACTGTCCGGTGACGTTTCATATTTGCTGAAATGTGTTGTCTTTTTTCTGCAATATAATTTAAAATACCTAAAAAGAGAGTCATGTTTTTGCTCCATTTCTCCCCACCGGACCAGGAGTTGGAGCGTTCCCACGATATGGGGGAACCGCTTACTTTGCCGTCATTGGTTACCTTACGGCACTTTATTTTCATTTCCCTGTTATTCAGTACAACACGCAGCAGCTGTTTCGGATGTAACCAACCTGAAAGTGCTTTTCTCACTTTTCCCATATCTTCCTGACCGTTTTCATCAAGGTAGTGCTCTTTTTCCAGCTGCATAACTATCCATTCAATATGCCTTCTGAGGGCCTCTTTTCCTTCCTGTTCTTCCCATCCAGGAATACTAAACAGGTAGATCTCCTTCCATTTCTCATCTACTTTTACCTTTGTCTTCCTGGGGATTACCCGCAGCTCATCGGCAAGTTTCTGCAGGTACGTGTGAATATGGGTAATGAACTGTTCAAGCTGCTGGTCGTAATTGCGCATATTATCCTCCGCAAGCCTGATTGCCCGTTGCAGCCGCCTGTTCATCAGTTCTCCCCATTTAACAATCTCTTCATACGTATACTTTTGTCTGATACCGTCCAGCGCCTTTTCTTTCATCTTGACATTTGCAATCTCGTTATTACAGAAGTGAGTGAAGGATTGGCGGTACTTATCAACTTTTTCCTTTTCCCCAGTTACTTCTTCCTGAAGCCTCTCTAATCTTCGAATAAGTCCCTGCACTGTTTTCATGCGATTATAAGGGAAATCAGTAACTTCCCGTTCGGAAAGTAAGGCAGGCTTTAGTTCAAAAGTTAAATAACGAAATGCCTCATTCTTTTTATCCAGTAGATTATAGACATTTATAATGTCCTGCTTTTTCTCATCTAATTTTTTTAACCTTTCTTCAAGATAGTTTTTCTCTTTTTCCAGTGTCTTTCCTTCTTCCGTTAACTGCTCTTTAACCTGCCGGAGAGGAGCTTGAAATAAGACGATTGGCTTTTGCGGGTATTTTTCTTCATACTTTTCTCTTGTCTTACTTAATACCGTTTTCTGTTCAATTTGCTTAGCTTTAATAGTATTAAAACTTTCTTGCAAATTCTTCAACTCTATTTTTAAATGTCTAATATCTTGTGATGTACGCTCTATTTCTTCCTTTCCATGGGCAGGAAATGAAAGATTTTCATCCAGTTCATCAGCTTCCTGACGCAACATATCTATTTGACTTTTAAGATAAGAAATATTCTCAGCGGTCTTCTCAATCTGGATTTCAATTTCTCTTCTGCCCTGTAACTTCTCATTTAGTTTATCCTGCAGGCTTTTCCGTTCCTGTTCCAGTAAAGAGAGGCTTTTTGCGCTTTGAACAGGCTCGAAATCCTTTACTTCCCTGTAAAGCGGGTTATCCGTTAAATGATTTATTTTCCTTGTTAAGTCATCGATTCGAACTTTTAAGTCTTCTAGGAGCTTTTCAGCCGTTTTAAGGTTTCTTTCAGTACTCTCCACTTCCTTCTCTGTTTGCTGCAGTTTTTTATTAAGATGGTAAAGTTCCTCTTCTACCTTGGTTTTTTCCTTTTTCTTTTTAAGGTATTGGAATCCTTTCTTAATCCGCTCATTAAGGGCGTTTAGTTCGATTTGAGCAGTTGACTCCATTTGCCGGAGATTTTTATCTTCCTGTTCTATTTCCTCCAGTCGCTCATCAAGCTCTGCCAGTCTCTTTCGAGCGTTCTGAAAATTTTCCTGCGCCTTTTGCAGTTCTTCCTTAAGCTCCTGGTAATGTTCATAGGAATAGTCATCAAAAAAGTCACGGCAGCTTTGGAGCAGCCCTTCCCAGCGGGTTTTTTCCTTTTCCTTGGCTTTTCTTTCTTCCGAGCGCGCCAGGGCTTGTTTTTCAACAGTCTCTTTCCAGACCAGAAATGTGTCCTGCCGGACTTTTTCATGCCAATGCCCGGGTAAAACAAAGATGTCAATTATTGGTTTTTCAGCTTTAACTATCTCAGCTGCCTGATGAGCGGAAATTACCTGTACGGGATGAGTCAACCTGTCGGCACTAAGTTGAAGCTTACCGGCAAGTCTGTCCTTTTCACCCTCGGAAACAACAATTGTTGCAGGCCAGAGGGGATAAGCGGAGAGCAGTTCAGACTCCGCCTTATTCAGCATTTCTGCTGCATCCTGTATGTAGCCGGTACCGGTTTGAAGCATACTGAAGCTATTTTTCCATTTACTGACAAGTTCCTCTATCAGCGGGTCGGCGGTAAAGATATCTTTTTCCCGGTAGTCATCAACAAATCTATAGGCCAGGCGCTCCAACTTCAAAAGTTCGGCACGCTCTTTTTCCAGGTTTTCTACTTTTTCCTGTAACTGCTCCAGGATGGAATGCTGTTTTTTATAAAGAGAATCATAGTGACTCCACTCAGGTTTGTATTCTTTCAAACTATCCAAAAGCTGCTGCTGTTCCCTATCAATTCGAGCAATCTCGTCCTGGAGTGTGCCTGTTTTTACTTCCCATTTTCTTTGTTCCTCTTCGGCAGTTTTTCGGAGCTGCTTTTTTTGGCTGCTTTCCCCTTCCAGTTTTTTAATTTTTTCTTTACAGCGAATAATCTGTTGATCCAGTTTGTTAACCTTCTCCTGCCATTTTGCAAGCTCTTCCTCGACTTTTTCATTTTCGGGATTATCCAGAATATCACCGGCCAGCTCTGTCATTCTATCCCGGAGTTGTTCAATTCTCTCTCTAACAGCCGATTGTTCCGAAATTATATCAGTTCTCTTATTTCTCAGGGAGTGCAGCATTCCCTCCAAATTATTCCTGTCCTTTTCGCTCTGTGCTTTTTGATTTTCTAATTGGGCCTTGTTCTTGTTCAGTTCCCTTTCCTGTTCATAAAAATAGCCTTTCAGCTCACATGAGTTGATGTAGAATTGCTCTTTTAAATCTTCGATATCCTGCTTTTGCTCCAAATCTTGCAGTTCCTTTTCAAAGTGTTCTTTCTGATCTTTTTGTTCTTGAAGGTCATTTTTATATCCGGCCAACTTCAAGGAGTAATAATATTTTTCTTTTTCACGTAAGTTTTCTTTTGTTTTCTCTAAAATTTTTTCCTCTTCATGATATTTTTCATTTATCTCATGGTACTTCTCCTGTTCCAAGGCAATTTCATAAGAAATTAGCTTTCTATCAAGCTCCTTTGAGCGATAATTCCAGTTTTCCTCGGCCTGTGCAAATTCGAGAAGTTCCTTTTCAACTTCCCGCTTTTGTTCCTCAACCAGCCCATAGTATGCTTTGGCCCGCTGTTTTTCCTTTGTAAATTCTTGCTCCTTGTGGTGTAGCCTTTCATATACCGCTACAAAACCATCAATTTGTTCCTTAATAAGCTTGTTTTCTTCAATCAAGTCCCTGAGCCGCTTGTATTCCTTAAAATTAGTCCTGTGTTTTTCAAAGGTTTGGGCAAAACCTTCCGCCCCGTGACCGGCCATTCCTTCTTCCACCGCAGGAATCAGTAGCCGGTCAATTAATTGACCGGTAGTTTGGCACCCTTCAAAAAAACTTTCCACGCCACCTTCAGCGCTGTTAATGACAGCTATTTTTCTCCATTCCGACGGAATTATCTTAAATTCCTCTTCGAGATAATTGTGATATTCCTTAATTGTCGTAAAAGTTTTGGCATTCATATACTGCTGGCTCATGTACTGGTAATAGTCCAGGATTTCATACCTGTCAGCAGGCCTGTCGTTGCCATTTGCATCTTTTTTGACAAAAGGGACATTTTCAATTGCATGCCGCTCCCCCGGGCCGTAGTCGTATACATAACGATAAGAATCCAGCCCGTTTTTTGTCAAAAATAAAGTCACACAGGTCAGACCATAATGCCTGGGATTTTCATTTAGTATCCACTCAATTGCTATATGGGCGCTGTTGCCTTCCAGCTGGAGGGTATCTTTTATTTTCCTGTTGGCAATATCTTGATGGGGGAGAATAGCCTGGATTGCCGTTTGAACAAAGACCGTTTTTCCCCCGCCGTTTTCTAAGAGAATTGCGCCGTTATGTCCGTCAAATAAAAAGAGTTCGTCATTATAGCGTTTATCGCCGTCTTCATACTGTACATTTGTAAAACGGATTTTTGAGATTGTCGGCATCTTACGTATCTCCTTTCCGCTTATCAAATCCATACATAAACTCCAGTATTCCCCGGTTATATTCCAGGTCCATAAAGTATCTCTGCACAATTGTCTTTGCTTTTTCCGTCAAAGCCAATTCATTATTGCCGAGGTCAATAGCCAGCTCCTGGTCTTCAAGAAAACGTTTCACACTATCCAAAAAGCTCATTCTGCTGATGGTATTTCCTGTTTGTTTTTTAGCAGTTTCCTTTAAAGGGTCCATGGCTTCCCATTTTTCAATAATGGACCTCCAGTTGTACGAATATTCTTTTTCATACTCTATCAGTTCTTCCTCGGAGTGCTCCTTTAATGTTGCAATTTGCCTGTCAATACTCTTAACCCACTCCTGCAGCGGTAAAAAGTCCCTGGTGGCTTCAATCGTGTTGTAGCTATCATAAAATTCCCCGAAGAAAACTATGATTGCCAGGTACATCATATACAGGTCCTGATTGGTGGCTTTGGAACCGAGATACGTTTTCTTTAAGGTATCATTTTTGACATGGAAGGGGGAAAGTTTTGTCTCCGGGACAAGGTACAAGCGTTCACCCGCAATGATCACTATACAATCTACCTTTCTGGCAAATTGATCCACTAAACCGCGAACAGCATCATCAGCCAGGTAGTCCTGTAAATGTTCCTTTTCAGCGCTTCCTTTTTGGGCAAGTTCAGTGTACAGCTCAAAGGCCTTCATAACCTGCTCACTGTTATAATGCATTTTATATTTCCTCCACCTTAATTATCATATTTTGAATTGAATAACGGTCTGTCAGCTCTAAAATTTCCTTTTCTTCCGTCACTGTCAGTTTTTTACCCTTTAAAAGCGCCAATGCCTCATCAAGGATTTGACTATGCTCTTCTGCAGGCATTTCTTGCGGGGTAAGCGGCGAGCGTTGATGCAGTATGATAAAAAAATCGTAAAAGGAACGATGCTGAAGCAGATTCTCCCCTTTCGTTTCTTTTACATAACTTGCTATTTCTTTGAGGGTAATAGAATTCCTCCCCCTCACCGCTTCAATGACAAGCTTCATGAGTTTTGTGAAGTTTTTGCTCTGAATCTCCCGTTTCCTGAGATTTTCACCTTCATCCGTAACTGATAAAAATGCTTCTTCAACAGGCTGCCCTTCCTCTTCATCAATCCGCTGTTCTGCAAAAACTGTCAGGGGCGACCATAACTCTTCTTTATGAACCTTTAAAAAAGGCGCCGCCAACCCTCTGGCAGCTTCCAGAGGTAAAGGAGAAGATACCAGCCTGGCTGTGATTTCCTGGTCAAAATTGAAAGAATTAATACCCATATAGTAGAGAGATTCCTGTGCCGCCTTGAGGGCTTTTGTTTTTAGCTCAATGCTTTCCTGCAAAAGCAATCCGTGCTCATAATGCACTTCTTCAAGTTCTTTGGAAATTTTTAATACCAGCTCATAGGTATGCCCTTCCTGTTTTTCCGTTTCCTGATAATAAAGGCGCTCTTTTGTTTCTTTAACAAATAAGTTCAGCTCTTTAAACTCCTCATTTTCCCTTTTCAATCGGTAATAGACGTCTTCAATTATGGCTTTAAAACGGCTGTACGTTTCCTCTGAAATTATATTCCTTTGAATTTCGTGTTTAATTTTTATTATCCGCTGCTGAAGATTTTCAACGTCAATCCGCATTTCATTAATTTGCCTTAAGGCGCCCTCAAATTCTCCCTTTTCAAGCTGCTTTCGCAGGATAAGCTGGTTTATTGAGAGCTGAAACTCGCTAAAGTATTCCTTTGTGGCAAAGACCAGTTCCAGGCCGTCATCATCCAGTGTATAATACTGGGTATTGGTTTTCACATCGAAAGAATCTGCTTTTAAGATGGAATACTGGACGCTGTCAAATTTCTTTGTTTCCCAGTTAAAAAACTTTCGTTCTCTTCTCTTGCCGTGGGGCGGCCGCAGGGTATGGATAATTGTTCTTGCCAGATTTTCAAAACCATTGGCGTCCAGATTTATTTCATTTTTTGCCGCCTGCCGGAGATATGCACTTAACTCTTTTACCCCAGTTTTCCTGTTTCTTATCAACATTTGCTCAAAGAAAAACAAAAGGGACAGCAACCCCAATCCGAAAAAATCAATAGGCTTGCCGTCATTATCAGCCTGGGTTTTTCTTTCAAGTTCATAAAGAGGATCAAAAAGAGCCAGCCGGGCAATCCTTTCCCGGTAGCCGTTTGCTATTTCATCCGGTCTGTATTGGAACATTGCGCACTCCTCCATAAGTTCCGTAACTCAGCGGTTTTTAGTGCCTCCTGAGGGTAATAACCTCCCAGTTGAAACATTTCTTCCAGGTATTCCCTCTCAGTCGATGTAAAGTATTCATAAAAGGAACTCAGGGCTTCCTCATTCCTGCTTTGATTCTGTTTGCCTGTTGTATAGGCCTTTTTCAATAATGCTCGATACAATAACAGATATGGTTTTGCTGGTATCTTTTTATTTAAAAGATACCAGATAGTTATACCTTCATAATCAAGATCGCCAAAATAATAGAAATGATGAGCGCTATCTTTTAAGAGAAGCTGGGAATTGAAATGATCAATACTTGCAATAATTTTCTTACCCCCACCGTAAATGAGAGTTGTAAAGCAGGTTTCCGGAAGGGTTTGCACAAGTGCCTGATAGGTAGTTTTATTTTCAACAATAAGGTGATAATGTTCATTGTAGTTGAGCATACCCGGGTTAAAGGCCATCATCAGCGGATCAGCAAATGGAATAACAAGCATCTTTTCCCATAATTTAATTCGTTCAAGGATTTCCTTTCCGCCTTGTTCTGTAATCCATTTTTCATCACCAACAAGCTCATAACTTCTTTCAGGGGCAGGCACGGTATCCTGTGGTAACCCTTTATTTTTCAGATATTGATCAACTTTCTGTATGTAAGGAAAATCATTTTCCCATTCAGCTTCAGGCAGCGAGTAATAGTCATCGAGCCGGATCTGGGGGTGGAATTGTAATTGAAAGTACTGGAGTTTATTATGGTACTTTTCACGAAGTTTTGCTTTATTGATGCGATAGGAATAAGCAAGGGAAACTTTCTTGTGATTTCTACCACGGGATTTAACCATGGACAGGATGCCATCATTTTCAAGGGAGAGTATGGCTTCCGCAAAATCTTCATATGACGCTTCCAGGCCACTTACCAGTTTCTCCAATTCAGCCAATGCAACAGTCGCTTTTTTATATGTGGACAGGTATGATAAAATTTTTTCTTTCAACTTTATTCACCTAGTTTCGTTCCTTTTTAACACATTATATCATTTATACAAACTTATAAAAAACCACCTTGGCTTTTCCAAGGTGGTACTGTTGTTAGCTAAATATTTATTTCCCATTATCATCGCATTCCAGCAGGTCTTCGCTGCAGACCATACGGCGGACATCTGCTCCGATGCCTTTTAATTTTTCAACTATATTTTCATAACCCCTGTCGATATGGTGGACAGCCGAGATAAAGGTTTCTCCCTCCGCCATAAGGCCTGACAGGATGAGTGCTGCTCCTGCCCTTAAGTCGCTTGCCTTTACGGCAGCGCCTGTTAGGTTTTCTATTCCTTTTACTACCGCGCTGTGACCTTCAATTACAATATTTGCTCCCATGCGTCTGAATTCGTTGACATGCATGAAGCGGTTTTCAAATACTGTTTCAGTTACAACACTGGTTCCTTTAGCAGTGGTCATCAGTGCCATCATCTGGGCCTGCATGTCAGTTGGAAATCCGGGGTAAGGAAGTGTCTTGATGTCTACTGCCTTCAGGGGCTTTATTCCCTTGACCCAAACCCCGTCTTCCTCTTCGATAATTTCGGCGCCTGCTTCCTGGAGTTTGGCAATTATCGGCTTTAAATGGTCTGTGATCACATTGTCCACCAGCACATCTCCGCCCGTCGCAGCTGCCATTGCCATGTAGGTTCCTGCTTCAATACGGTCCGGAATTACAACATGGGGTGTTCCATGTAATTTTTCCACACCTTCAATTTTAATAATATTGGTACCTGCTCCTGCCACCTTGGCGCCTATCGAGTTTAAAAAGTTCGCCAAGTCAACTATTTCAGGTTCTTCAGCAGCGTTTTCAATTATTGTAGTGCCTTCAGCCAGGGTAGCTGCCATCATAATATTTTCTGTGGCGCCAACACTCGGAAAGTCCAGGTATACCCTGTTTCCCTTGAGTCTTGTTGTTCTAGCTTCTATTGTTCCGTGCCCTACATTAAATTCTGCGCCTAATGCTGCAAGTCCCTTTAAATGCAGGTCTATAGGCCTGCTTCCAATGTTGCATCCGCCTGGCATGGATATTTTGGCTTCTCCCAAGCGAGCTAAAAGCGGTCCCATTACAAGAATAGAAGCACGCATTTTCCTAACATATTTTTCAGGAGCTTCTACACTTGTTATTGTACGGGCATCAAAGGTAAAGTCTCCATCATTTCTTGTAACTTTTACTCCTAAGGATGCTAAAAGACTTGTTATGGTTTCAACGTCTGCCAAACGAGGGACTTCGTGGAGTTCGCATTCTCCTTCTGCCAGGAGGGAGGCAGCTATAATGGGTAATACCGCGTTTTTTGCACCGCTAACCTTAATACGACCTTCAAGTTTCCTACCGCCAGTTACTACTATTTTTTCCAAGAATTTGTTCCTCCCTCTTTGTGCTTATATTAATGTGAAATATGGTACGAGATAATATTGCAATATGTTGCTACTTCGACAAAAGTTTAAAGAATCCTGCTTAAAAAATTACCACTTTATTCTTACTTCAGCCTAAGGCGGCGCTTGCAGGGTTCATTGTAGTGAAGCTCACTTAATATTCACATGTTAACACAGGACTCCCTATAAATAAATACGTACACTCATCCTCAGAATGGGGGCGGGTTGCAATATTCAAGTTAAGTTTTTTGTTTCCTATCACCAGTTCATTTTTTATGTGCGGGGAGTAGCCGCTCTGGCTTACAACGTGATCAGTCACTATCCCTTCTAAAATAGTAGCTTTTGACTCTTGAAACAATTTCTTCACGAGTTTATACTGCTCTTCTTTTGATAATTTTTTCGGAAGGGATCCGGTTAAGTTGATACTTATTTCAGGTTTTACATTGTAGTAATTAAAAATATTTTTTAAGTTTTTTTGCCATAGTGATAAATTAGTAAAGCTTGTTCCTTCCACATTGGTTATTAGATAAAATTTTTCATCAACTTTTTGAGCTACGGCTGTAAGAAACCCTCCTTCTATCCCTGCCACAATTCTCAAGGATTGAAAATTTTTTTCTTCGGTCCAGTCTTTTGTCAATATTTCTCCCGCAAATTCTTTGACTGCAAGTTGTAATATTTCTTCAATTGCTTTTTTAGAAGGATGTATATTATTTATTTTTTTCCAGGCTTCGATTTTTAATTCATAGGGTGAAGCTCCTGAATTTTCAAATATTTCCAGTAGTTTTTCTTGTGTTTGTAGTTCCTTATCAACCTTTAAGTCTAGATTTTTAGCAATAGAAAAGGAATGGACTGAGATCAAGGTGAAACCAAGTAAAATAGATATCAGTATAATTCCCAAGAAACTCAAAATATTTTTCATAGAATTCTCCTCCAGTCTAAGCTTTCTAAGTATAGCTTTGACTGAAAGAGAAAAAATTAATCCCTACTCAATTTTGTCGCTTGCCATCCCAACATAAAAACCCC
>Ga0182240_100255_pt1 | contig 20629 bp, 22 predicted proteins | sample hydfrates4_PW_90_FD_145594 | JGI IMG/M metagenome (GOLD analysis project Ga0182240, IMG submission 145594) | Subsurface microbial communities from deep shales in Texas, USA - hydraulic fracturing test 4_PW_90 | ecosystem: Environmental > Aquatic > Deep subsurface > Shale gas/oil reservoir >...
GCCTAGAAGCAAAGCCCCAACCAAGGGCAGAGCGGAAGAGCTTTTTAATAAGGCTATTACGTCCAGGTTGGCGCCAATCATTATGAAGAATATGGGTATCAAAAGGCCAAAGCCTATCACGTCCAGTTTTTCCTTGAGGGATTCGCCTCCTGCTCCTAGGAGGATGGAGGTGGTAAGTCCCGCTGTGAAAGCCCCCAGCATGACTTCTGTTCCCAAAAGTTCTGATTCGACTATGAACAGCAAAAGTAGCGCAAAGATGGCCCTAATGGGAAGCTGTGCAGTTCCGTGGGCCATGGCCTGAAACGCGGCGTCGATCCACAGGGCTTTTCCTCTATAATATTCGATTGCCTTGTAGGCTATTATTCCAGAGAAGATTATTATGAAAGCAAATATGGTTGGCTTGACTGCCCCGCCTTTGGATATTGCAACGTAAGTAGATAGCCCAAGGATGCTGGCTATGTCTGCTACCAGGGTAGATACGAGAATATATTTCCCCTCGTTCTTTCCTGATTCTCCTGCCTCCTTCAATGTAGGCATAACTATTCCTATAGAGGTGTTTATCAAAAGAAAGGCGATCAAAATAGGGTCTTCCGTCAGTTCCAACCGATGAAGCCAGAAACCAAGCGCAAAGGCAGAGATGCTAACTATTACCAGTCTCATGAGCCCTATAATTAAGGGGGATTTATAAAGAGGCTCCTTGAGTTTTCTTGAAGGGAGCAAACCTTCCACATCAATTTCCAGGCCTGAAAGGAACATCAGGAATGCGAAACCAAAGGCAGCAAGAAACTGCAGGTGAACGTCAGGTTTTATGAGGTTCAAGCCGCTTTTGCCGAACACTACGCCCCCAATGATCTCAATTACCACCAATGGAACGGCCATTTTCCTTACCGAATGGGAGATAATCGGGGCGAAAAAGGCTAAAGCCACCACCAACAGGAAAGAAGCAAAGGACGGACCAGCGTGTTCCAAAAAAAGCCCTCCTCAGTTAGAATTTAGGGGACCCAGCGACAAAGTTAGATCAAAATTTCTGGAAAAATTTTACCACACAGGGTGTTGACAGGAAAAGGCGAGGTCGTTATACTACCTAACGCGTTGAGGGATTTACGGGCGAATAGCTCAGCGGGAGAGCACCTGCCTTACAAGCAGGGGGTCATAGGTTCGATCCCTATTTCGCCCACCAGAAAGTACCTGATAGGGTTTGCATATAGAAGCGGGGTTGTAGCTCAGTCGGTTAGAGCGCCGGCCTGTCACGCCGGAGGTCGCGAGTTCAAGTCTCGTCAGCCCCGCCATTTTTTGAGTGCTGAAGAGGCGAGATAGCTCAGTTGGTAGAGCAGCGGACTGAAAATCCGCGTGTCCCCAGTTCGACTCTGGGTCTCGCCACCATCGTGATAGCAGATGCGGAAGTAGCTCAGTGGTAGAGCACAACCTTGCCAAGGTTGGGGTCGCGGGTTCGAATCCCGTCTTCCGCTCCATTTTAATTTAAGGCGGCATAGCCAAGGGGTAAGGCAGAGGACTGCAAATCCTTTATCCCCGGTTCGAATCCGGGTGCCGCCTCCAAAGAAGAATCCATACTCCTCGGTAGCTCAATAGGCAGAGCGGGTGGCTGTTAACCACTAGGTTGCAGGTTCGAGTCCTGCCCGAGGAGCCAAGAATCAACATGAAGCCGTTCAGGATAACCTGAGCGGCTTCATTTTTTTAGTAGTTATACAAGCTCTCGAAATGGAGGCACTGAAAACTATACAGGCCAAAACCAAATGCCTCCATGTTAGTCATCAACAGTACCTTTTAGGTTATGCCCAGAGCAACTTTACTTAGCACGTGCAAAATTCCCTACGAGCTTTTGCTTTCTTCGATAATCTCCTCCATGTTGTCCAAAATTTGATCGGAGATCTCCTCATGGGTGTAAATGGAGGCTTCATCTTCCTCTCGCAAAAGATCTTCGCGTATTTTAGTGGTCAACTTGGCCAAGGCCAAGGATATGTCGTCGTTTTCCTGGGCGTTTATGGTTTTGTCCCTGGTGGAGCGGATGAATTTTTCTACGAACTTTTGGTACTCGTGCAAAACGTCAGGGCTTGCCACTATGGCCAGTTTATGGGTAAGAAACCTCAATTTTGTCATGTCCTCTTCTGATGCGCTTCTTTCCAGCAGGATGTGCTCCAGGTGGTCCAGGAACTTCATGTATATGGAGCTTTTCAATTCGAGAAACTTAATGCTTTCTTCTTTGCGAAGCTCCACTTCTGTCTGCTTGTTCAACAGCAAGGCAGTTATCAAAACGGTGATGATGGTTCCCAATATTATGAGGACTATCTCTTGGGAAAAAGGAAGGTTATCCATAACCCTATAGGCGTATCTCAGGTAAAAGTAACCCGATATGAAAAGTATCGAAGTAAAAAACATGTAGATGATGTTTTCTCGTGTTATCTTCCGGCTGTATTTTTTAGTCATAGTGCCCTCCGTGTTTGGTTGTTGGGATTATCTTTAGTCCATTATAAGGTCGTTTCGCCTGAGAGAAAATAAAGGATTTTGCCGTTTCATGTAAAAATGTTCGAAATACTGTAAAATAAGATAAAGTTTGGTAGATCTAAAGTGGTCAAGTGGTGGGAATTGGAACTTTATGGGAGGTGGAGGCAGTGGAGCAGGCCGTTAAGGTACTGGATTTCGCCATGAAAATGGAGCTTCAGGCACGAGATTTTTATCTGGAGTCGCTGGATGAGGTGAAGCTGGAGACCACGAAACAGCTTTTGGCCTACCTAGCGGAATGGGAAAAGGGTCACTACGATTTCCTCAAGAAACAAAAGGAAAGCGTGGAGGGAAACAGTCGGTGGGATACCAGCGCGGAACCTTCGATCGATGAGAAAGAAGGTGAAAAGATCGTTTCCTCCAAGAAAGAGGGAACACCGGTGGAACCCCCTATTGACGAGCTTACAGGCGATATGGCTGTTCTGCGCATAGCACTGGCCATGGAGACGGATTTTCACAACTTTTACAAGAATGCAGCAAAAAACATGAAAGACGAAGAGGGGCGTAAGGTGCTTGAAATGCTTGCGGAGTGGGAAAGCGGGCACCAGCAGATGATAAACGAACAATATAGCGCTTTGCACAAGGACTTCATGGCAGAGATGGGATTTGAGCCATTCTAAAGATGCATATGAAGTGACAAAGACAAGGAGGATAGCAGACATTGGGAAAAGACAATGAATCGATACATGAGTTCGACGTTAATCTGATCTGTGAATATTTTTTGGGCCTCAAGAGGCAGGGGCCAGGGAGCCCAGAGGTAACCGTGAAGGCGTTGAGCTTTATAGAGGGTCTTTCAAAGGACTCCAACATTGTTGATATAGGCTGTGGAACAGGTGGGCAGACCATGGTTATAGCCCAAAATGCCCCTGGAAGGATAATTGGCGTAGATCTCTTTTCGACTTTCGTTGAAAAACTCAACGAGAATGCAAAAGCTCTAGGTTTGCAGGATAGAGTAGAGGGTATCATAGGCTCCATGGATAATCTGCCTTTTAATGATGAAGAGTTCGATGTTATCTGGTGTGAAGGGGCAATATACAACATAGGTTTCGAGCGGGGCCTGATGGAATGGCGCAGGTTCTTGAAGAAAGGAGGATACATAGCTGTTACGGAGGCTTCTTGGTTCACCGAAGAGAGGCCAGAGGAGATAGAGAAGTTCTGGCAGGATGTATACCCGGGAATAGATACCATTGCCAATAAAGTGGCCCAGATGCAGAAGACGGGGTATGTCCCCGTTGCCGTGTTTACTCTGCCTGAAAGTTGTTGGATAGACAACTTCTATGTTCCCCAAATTAAACTTCAGGAAGAGTTTTTAAAGAGAAACGAGGGGAACGATGCTGCAGCGAGATTCGTGGAATATCAACGGTACGAGGCTGAACTTTACCATAAATATAAAGAATACTATGGGTATGCTTTCTACATAGGAAGAAAAATATGATTTTGGTTTTAATTGTAGTAGTGTTCCTTATCGGTGCGACTTTGGTTGTGTGTGGAAATAAACGTTGGACCGCAAATGTCAAAAGACTACAAGAAGAAATCAGGGTTAGTAGTAAGCCAACCTTGCCTGGGAGGTACAGTGCTGAGGAATTAGAAAGGTTACCTGAATTTGTGCAGCGCTTCTTCAGAGTCACACTAGGAGAAACTGATTCCATAGTTAGGGAAGTATACATAGAGCATATGGGTACTTTCAACCTGAGTGAGGATGGAGAAAACTGGAGGCCTTTTGAGTCTGCGCAGTATGTTACGCCTCGAAGGCCAGGTTTTGTCTGGGATGCTCGCATAAACGTTTTGCCGTTGGTTAACATATACGTGTGCGACGCTTACGTGCAAGGAGAAGGTCTTTTGTGCGCCAAGGCTCTAGGATTGGTTCCTATAATGAGACGTTCGGGTTCTGCAGAGCTTGCTCAGGGTGAACTTATGCGGTTTTTGGCTGAGTCATTATGGTATCCCACTTCGCTCCTTCCCTCGCAGGGAATCGTTTGGGAAGGACTAGATTATAACAGCGCACGGGCAACTTTGAGGGACAATGGTTTCTCAGTGAGTATGACCTTCGTTTTCGACGAGCGAGGGCTTGTTAGTTCAGTGATAGCAGCAGATAGGTACAGAGAAATAGATGGAAAACAGGTTCCCTGTGAATGGCAGGGGAGGTTTTGGAATTATAGGCGGTGCGGTAAAATGCTCGTTCCCTTTGAAGGGGAGGCATCCTGGATATTGGGGAAAGACATAAAACCTTACTGGCGAGGCATGATAAAAAAAATAGAATATAGATCATAAGCGGGTTTTAGGTAAAAAATTATTGCTGGAGGATCCAAACCTATGGAAGCTGTTCGGCTTTTTTCATCTATCTCTCCTGTATATCAAGCCCTAGTGGCGACTCTGTTCACCTGGTTTGTAACAGCCTTGGGGGCGGCCGTGGTTTTTCTTAAGAAGGACATCAACAGAAAGGCCTTGGATGCTTCTTTGGGCTTTGCTTCTGGGATAATGATATCTGCTAGTTTTTTCTCTTTGATCTTGCCGGCGATAGGGTCCGCGGAAGGTTCAAAAATACCCAGCTGGGTGCCTGTTTCAATAGGTTTTTTGTTGGGCGGTTTTTGCCTAAGGTTGTTGGACAGGGTTATACCTCATCTTCATCTTTTCTCTCCAGAAGAAAAAGCAGAAGGTATAAAGACGAACCTGCCCAAGACGGCCCTTTTGATTTTGGCTATAACCATTCACAACCTTCCTGAAGGCCTTGCCGTAGGAGTGGCCTTCGGCAGCTTGGGCGCAGCTGAAGGATCGTCCCTCTGGGGTGCTGTAGCTTTGGCAGTCGGCATAGCCATGCAAAATTTTCCGGAAGGTATCGCGGTCTCCTTGCCCCTGAGAAGGGAAGGGATGTCCCCCTTCAAGAGTTTTTGGTACGGACAGCTCTCAGCAGTGGTGGAGCCCATAGGCGGAGTCATAGGAGCGTCCATGGTTTTATTGAGCAAGGCCCTGCTTCCCTATGCCCTCTCATTTGCTGCTGGAGCGATGATATTCGTGGTCATAGAGGAATTGATACCTGAATCCCAGAGTGGAGAAAATGGAGACATAGCAACAACCGGAGCCATAATTGGCTTCGTGGTTATGATGATCCTCGACCTTGCCCTCTCATAAGGCCCTAAAAGGAGCCAACACTTTGATGTAAGGGATGAAAATTGTATAATAATTTTAGTTGGATAATCAATTGCATTCTTGCATTTATGGATGTCATGGCACTGTAACCGTGTGTGTTTGGGGGACGATCGATTTGAAACTGACAAAGGCGCCAATTGCATTGTTCTGTGCCCTTTTTCTTTTTTGGATATTGTTTACGGGAAAGCTTGATACTGCAGGGTTAGTCCTTGGGATAATCTTGAGTGTGTTTGTAACTTGGTTTACATGGCGGGTCTTTATACCTCCTGCTCATGAACTGCCGGGACAGGTTGCACCGGTTTTGCATTTTAATTTGGCTTGGTCCTTGGTTTTTTTCCCCCTGTTTTTCTGGGAAATTTTCAAGGCCACGGTGCAAGTCGCTATGCTTACGTTGAAGCCTGACCTGAACCTCATGCCGGGCATTGTAAGGGTGAAGACGAACCTAAAGCACAAAACATCCTTGGTCATGTTGGCCAACCACGTAACTCTTACTCCAGGAACCGTCACGGTCGACGTAGATCTTGTGCACCACGAGCTGTACGTTCATTCCCTCAATCTTAGGACACTTGATGAGTGCGCTGTCTGTGCGGACGTGAACAAACTGGAAGAGCGCTTGAGGAGGCTGGTGGAATGATATACCTAACCCTTTGGGGGCTTTTGATCGCTGCTTTAGGAGGTTTTTACCGTGTTGTGGTGGGGCCAACCGTGCCGGATAGGATAGTGGCAGCCGATGCCATGACGGTCATTATTACCACTGCCTTGGCCGTTCTTTCTTTGGTCTTTGAAAATGGAGTGTTTCTGGATATCGCCTTGGCCTTTGCCATCCTGTCCTTTGCAGATGTCCTCATAATGGCCAAATATTTCGAGCATGGAGAGCTGCACAAATGATTAAAGAGATAAGCCATGTCTTAGCCTATTTATTCATGGCCTTGGGAGTTTTTTTCTCCTTGACGTCGGTTGTGGGGATACTTCGTTTTCCTGACGTTTACACCAGGATCCATGCAGGGACCAAGGCCCTCACAGGAGGGGCACTGTTCGTTTTGACGGGGGGCGCAATCTTAGCCCCAAGCTGGCAGGCTTCGGCCAAGTTCGCCTTGATCATAGTGTTCTTTTTGATCACCAATCCTCTTTCATCTCATGCGGTTGCAAGGGCGTGTTACAGGCACGGTATAAAGCCGGAACTGATTTACAAGGATGAGTACAGGCAAAAACTATCCGATAAAAAAGGATGATTGCGATGGAGGCTTTCTTTGCTTTCGTGTGTGTTTTTTTGGCTCTAACGGCACTGGTCGCTTCAGAGGCCAGCGATATATTGAGCGCTGTAATAAGCCTCTCAGTTTTTGGTGTCCTTATGGCGATGGTATTTGTAATCCTCCAAGCCCCGGATGTGGCCCTGACTCAGGCCGTCATAAACTCTGGTCTTGTTACATCCTTTTTCCTGGTAGCCTACAGCCAGACTCAGAAGAAAAGCCTGCCGAAGCAGGAGAAAGATCCAGGTGATGATATATGAGGCTCAGGGATCGTCTTCATGACTTGGTTTTGCTGTGTCTTTGTCTTGGCATGGGGTGGTGGCTCTGGGAAGGGGTGGCCGCAATAGATGACCCGGAGTACATTATAGGCCCAGCTGCGTATTATCTGGTCAATACGGCCAAGGAGACAGGAGCTGTAAATGTGGTGGCGGCAATACTTTTTGATTACAGAGGCATTGATACCCTGGGCGAGGCGACAGTGATATATACTACGGTCTGCGGAGTTGCCATGCTGTTCAGTAAAAGCAAATACAAAAAGTCCTCCGCGGGGCTTTCTTTCATAGCGAGGCGAGGCATAAGCTTTGTTGTGCCTTTTCTTTTCATGTACGGCTCTGCAATAATCCTTATGGGGCATCTCTCCCCTGGTGGGGGGTTCCAAGGAGGAGCTGTTTTCGCCACTATAACCATCTTGTTCTGCATAGTATTTGGCTCTAGTTTCGAGGCCTCCAGGATAAGCCCAAAAACAAAGGAAACCATAGAGTCCCTAGGCGGTTTGCTCTTTGTGTTTATAGGGGGAGTGGGCCTTTTGGCTGGAGCAGGTTTTCTGGCCAACACTGCAGCTGGCTTTCCACGGGGGCAAGTAGGAAACTTCCTCAGTGCCGGTACCATTCCCTTGCTCAACGTAGCTGTGGGCATGAAGGTGGGAGCAGGACTATCTACCATATTCTACAGTATGGTAAAGGTCCTTGATTTGGAGTTCAATGAACAACTCACGGAGGTAATGGACAATGATAAAAATTAGCTACGCCACAGCTATTTTTGTGTTTTGCGTAGGCCTTTATACGATCTTGTCCAAGAGGAACCTCTTCAAGACGGTAATAGGTCTTACGATAATGGAGGCCGGGGCTCTCATGCTCATAGTCACTGCCGGCTATGTGCACGGAGGCGTGCCCCCGTTGATCCCCATAGAAGGACAAGCTGTAAACCCCCTGCCCCATGCTTTTACTCTGACTGCCATAGTAATAGGGGCTAGCGATGTGGCGTTGGCCTTGGCATTGGTGATAAAAGTGCATCGCCGCTACGGAACGGTGGACTTGGACAAGATAAGGGGGCTGAAGGAATGACTCTCGTCTTGGCAGTTGTATTTCCTCTGTCATGTGCCTTCTTGATCCCTCTTTTGCACCTTTATGGGGGTGCGCTTTTGCGCAAATTCTTGCCCGTAATGGGACTTGGAACTTTGGCCTTGACTTTAGCTGCTGCATTGTCAGGTTTCAATGACTACGCCCTTTCCTTTTTTGGGGGGTGGCCAGCAAGGTTAGGAGTAGTCTTCGTGGTCGACAGCTTGTCGTCGATTTTTCTTATATTGGTTGCCTTTGGTAGCGGCATTTCATTGTTGTATTCCTACGATCGCATGGGGACGGGGCCTTGGAGGTTCTACGTAATCTTTTTTCTCCTTCAAGCATCGATGAATGGAGTCTTACTCACCGGGGACCTCTTCAACATGTTCGTTTTTTACGAAATATTCTCTCTTACTGCCTATCTTCTTGTATCTTACAGTTTGACATGGCAGGCCGTGGAGGCTGGATTGAAATATCTTGTCATGGGGACCGTCGGTGCATTTTTCATACTTTTAGGAGCAGCATATGCCTTCATAGCAAACAAGACATTGAACATGGCCGCTTTGGCTGTATCCTTGCCCCAGATCCCTAAGGCGACGCTCGTAGTTATAGCTGCCTGCATGGTGGTGGGGCTTTCGTTGAAGGCGGGGGCTTTCCCCTTTCACTTTTGGCTTCCTGACGCCCACTCTTCAGCTCTAACTGCCGTCAGTGCACTCCTTTCAGGGGTAGTCATCAAAGTGTCCGTATATGCTCTCATTCGGATTTCCCTTTTGTTCTTTGGGGATCCCTTGCCTACAGTCTTCGATGTCATAACGGCCCTCGGAGTTATTTCCCTGTTGGGCGGGCACCTCATGGCTTTCAAACAGCAGGATATAAAGAGGCTTCTGGCTTACTCAACTGTCGCTCAGATAGGCTACATAATGATAGGCGCAGGTATGGGCACGGCCATGGGAATAGGAGCGGCTTTGTTCCATTCTGTAAATCACATGCTCATGAAATCGGGGTTGTTCATGACCGCAGGGCACCTTGCAGAGGAGATGAAGACTCGTAATATATCCCACATGAGGGGGCTTTTCGCCCATCGCAAGGGATTAGTTTTGGCCTTCACCGTCCTGGCTGCTGCTATAGTTGGGGTGCCGCCTCTTAACGGATTTATGAGTAAGTGGTACCTGGTAATGGCATCGGTTGAGAAAGGAAACCTCTTGGCTGCCCTGTCGTTGGTGTTTGGGACAGTCATTTCCGCCTCTTATTATCTTCGAGTCCTGCATGCGTTTTATGCCCCTGGAGATGGGCCTAAAAAATACAAGGACCCAAGGTGTCCCTTGGCGGTAGCTGTGGTTCTTTCGGGGTGCTGTGTGGTTTTGGGGTTACTTCCCTTTTTTTACCCTATTGGGGATATCTTTGCTGAAGTTGGGGCTAAGGCCCTTGATGTCAAAAACTACGTAGCCGCAGTTTTGTTGCAGTGATTGCTAAATCTTGTCCCGGCGGTTTCAACTAGCTGCAGTGTAAGAAAGGAGTTACTTGAATAATGGCCTTTGGCGACCCTATGAGCCTGTTCTTTGCTGTCTCTTCAACAGTTCTTTCTGTGGCGGTGCTTTTTTATAACGAATGGTATTTTGAGGGGAAAGAAAGGAGAACCTTTAACTTTCTGACTGTTGGGTGCTGGGTTGCCTCCATAGGGGCTCTTTTCGCACAGGATTGGTTGGTGTTCGTGGTGTTCGTGGAGGTGGTCTCCTTGATCCTGTGGCGAATGATCTCCTTTACGGACACAAAGGCGGCCCTTATTTACCTGCTGGCTCAGCTTGGGGCAGCGGGACTCATTCTCATAGGCGCAGCAGGGGCATCATTGGAAGCAGGAACGATGGCGGTGGGGCCGGTACCATCTGAATGGAGATGGTTTGTTTTGGTTGGGTTGGGGGTCAAGACCGCCTTTCCTGGAGTCCATTTTTGGCTGCCAAAAGCCCACAGTGCGGCGCCTACGCCAGCTAGCGCCTTACTTTCTGGATTTGCCGTCAAGCTCGGCATATATGGTATTGCCAGGCTAGGGACCTTCGCCAGCTCTCCGGAGCTTTTGATAATAGGTTCGGTCATGGCCATATTTGGGGTTTTAAAGGCCCTGATGCAGCATGACGCAAAGAGGCTTTTGGCTTACCACACAGTGAGCCAACTAGGCTACATGGTCGCAGCTCTTGGAGTAGGTACACTGCTGGGGCTTGCCGGTGCCCTTTATCATGCCCTGGCCCATGCATTGTTCAAGGGGTTACTTTTTTTGTCCGTGGGGCGCCTGGAAAAATTCTACGGCACCAAGGATCTTCGGCTTTTAAGGGGTAGTGCTGCCTGGGATATGCCTTACACCTTTGTCCTGTTTATTGTTGGAGCGCTGGCAATATCCGGTTTCCCTGGTATGAGCGGTTTTGCCAGCAAGGTAATGATAAAGGAAGCACTCAAGGAACAGGGGATGTATCCTGTCTATTGGGTCTTGCAGGCAGCGGGCGTCGGAACTGTAATATCCTTTTGTAAGCTGGGCTACTATGGTTTTTTGAGCGGAGGGAAAAAAGGCGCAATAGTTGGGAGAAAAGAAGGGTTAGCTTATTCTCGTGGCTCTTTTGGATTTTTGGGAATGGTCATACTGGCTGCTGGCACGGTATTTTTGGGCTTTGATCCTGAGGTTACAAGTGGCTTTCTAAAAATTTCAATGCCCGGTTTCTTTGGGTGGGACAACGTTTTTTCTTCGCTTTTAGTGGTGTCCTTGGGGGTGGGGATATTTTATCTTGTCAAGGACTTTCTCTCATCTGGATTTCGGGGGAGCGTTGTCTTGGATGGTTTGTGGAAGAAGATACAGCATGTTCCCCTTGCCGTTCATTTTGTCATAGTGAAGATGCACTCTGGAAGGTTGCGATTCTACCTGACTGTGGTCGTGTTTGCTACCTTGGCCATTTTGTTGTACTTGGCCAAGCACTGGCGTTGATTGTACAATGGCCGAAAATCAGATATTGGGAGCAAACCGCTATGAGGCTTTGGTCTCGCCGTGAAGCTAATTATTATATGTTGCAGTGTTTGATACAATTGAATTGGTTGGTGATAAGTTGGAGGCCATCAAGATATTTAAGAACGGGTTGCTTACGGGGCTGATACTCCAGGTTGCCATAGGTCCAGTGTTCTTCTTTGTTGTGAGTTTGGTTTTACAGGCTGGGGCCTTTGCTGGTCTGGCAGCTGTGGCGGCAGTAACGATGGTGGATTATCTTTACATAACCCTCGCTATATTGGGGGTGGGCAAGCTCCTTGAAAAGGACAAATTCAAAAGGATTTTTGGCCTTGTAAGCTCTGTCGTTTTGATTTTGTTCGGGTTGTCAATCGCAGCGAGTGGAGGCGGGGTGGGCTTTTCATCAAACCTTGTTCCTGGCAAGTGGGGCTTGATTTCCAGCTTTGCGTCGGCATTCATTTTGACCATCTCGAGTCCCCTCACCATCGTGTTCTTCACAGGGTTGTTTGCAGCCAAGGCCTTAGAGCATGATTATAAGAAGAGAGAACTTTGGATCTTTGGACTTTCTGCAGGAAGCGCCACGTTCTTGTTTTTGGGTACTTCAGTGGTTCTTTTTTCTATGTTTGCAGGCAGTGTGCCTGCTTCGCTCGTAAAGGTTCTTAATCTAATCGTGGGTGCCCTTCTTGTTTTCTATGGTTTGGTTAGGGGGGTTAAGATATTTAGATGTATAGCTTTAGATAGCTGCAAAAAGTGAGCTTAGAAAAGGGGTGGTTAACGTGAGAGTAAAAAATAAGAGGATCTTTAAAGCTTTTGGGGCCGTTTTAATGGCTTTGATAGTAGCCTCGTTTCTTTGGGTAGGTCCCCAATCTGTCGAAGCTGCCGAAAAGGAAAGGCCTATAGTTGTGGGCTCAAAGATAGATACGGAAGGGGCTCTTTTGGGGAACATGATAGTAGTCTTTTTGAGGGCTAAAGGGTTTAAAGTGGTTGACAGGGCTCAGACTGGGACGACCAAGGTTGTTAGGGAGGCTTTGATATCAGGAGAGATTGATGTGTATCCCGAATACACTGGCAACGGTTATTTCTTCTTCTCTGGGAAAACCGATGCCTCCATCTGGAAGGATTTTGAAAAAGGATGGGAGACGATAAGGGACCTGGACAAAAAAGCCCACAACTTAGTGTGGCTCCGACCAGCGCCGGCCAACAACACCTGGGCGATAGCCATGAGAAGGGACGATGCCGAGAAGGCCAATATCAGGACATTGGAGGACTTGGCTTCATACCTTAAATCTGGGGGGTACTTCAAGATAGCGGCAAGCGAAGAGTTCGTCTCTAGCGAAGCTGCTCTTCCGGCTTTTGAAGCAGGGTATGGCTTCAGACTATCCAATGAACAGATAGTGGTGTTGTCTGGGGGGAACACGGCGCTTACGGAAAAGGCTGCAGCTACCAGGCAGGATGGAGTCAATGCGGCCATGGCCTATGGCACTGATGGGCAACTTGCCGCTTTAAACCTAGTGGTGCTTGAGGACACTAAGCACATTCAGCCCGTGTATGCCCCGGCCCCCTGTGGTGCGCCAGGAAGTGTTGGATATATATCCAGAGTTGAAACCTCTGTTGGAAGATTTGTTCGCAACGTTGGACCTGGAAACCCTCCAGACCCTGAACGGTAAGATAGCGGTAGATGGCCAGGATCCGAAAAAGGTGGCCCAGGAATATTTGAAGGCAAAGGGATTTTTGAATTAGAGGATGAACAAGGGAAATGACGGCAAAGGCGTGTTGCGCCTAGCCTTCTTTATATCCGTTTTGGCAGTTTTTTTCCTCTTTATCTTGTTAGGGAAAACAGGGTAGCTGAGGGAGTCCTGTATGGTCTTACAGGACTCCCTGAAAAGGGGTGTATCCTTTTTGTTCTGTTGCCCATCTTTCTTCATGGGATTGCTTTGTTCTGCCCTTCTTGCGAGGCCAGGAAAAAGATTTCTACAGCTTTTTCTTTTTTGGGTGCCATCTCTCTGATACTGTTCCTCTCTGGATTGAGCTCCTACTATGGCGCAAACGGTCCAGAATCCGTAAGGATCGCTCCAGGTCCTGGTTTTTTGCTGATGGCGTTTTCTTTATTGGTGCCTGTGTTGGGTTTTGAGATACCTCCAGGAATTGCCTCATTGGGAATTGGAATTCTTGTACTGGTGTCGTGGTTTTTGATAGCCGCGGGGCGTTTGGATGCCCTTGGGGTTCTCAAAGAGGCATTGAACAGGCAGGACCGCTTAGTCGCAGAGATTGTAAACCACGTTCGCATATCTTCCAGCGCTGTCTTGATAGCAAGTTTTCTGGGGATACCCGCAGCGTTTTTGATCTCTAAGGGTAGCAAGGCCAGGAAGGCCTTTCTTGGCCTGATGAACGTGCTGCAGACTATTCCTAGTATAGCCCTTTTTGGTTTGCTCATTGCTCCCTTGGCGGCTTTGAGCAGGTCTTTCCCCCTTTTGAGGGAGATGGGAATAAGAGGTATAGGGGATGCGCCGGCCATAATAGCCTTGTCTATTTATGCCCTCTATCCCATCCTGAGGAATACGTTGGCTGGTATAGAGGGGGTTTCGCCGTCTGTTTTGGACTCTGGCGAGGCCATGGGAATGAGCAGACGGGAGATGTTGAGGATAATAATAATTCCCCTGACCTTACCTTTCATAGTCCATGGAGTGCGGCTTGCCATGATACAATCCATAGCCAATGCAACCTTGGGCAAACTGATAGGTGCTGGAGGTTTGGGGGTATTCGTTTTTGAGGGCTTAGGACAATATTCGGTGGACATGGTGGTGCTTGGAATAATATTCTTAGCTCTTTTGACTATAGGGGCAGATGCGTTGTTTCGCATTGTAGGATACGCGGTGGTCCCTAAGGCCCTTAGAAAACAGTATTATTCAGAAGACAGGAGCAGTTAGTCATGCGCGAGGCCATTATCGAATTTAGCGGAGTAGAAGTCAAATACGGCGAGGTAGAAGCCCTGAGAGGGATAGACCTAAAGATACCTGGTGGAAAGGTGACGGTGATCATCGGCCCTAGTGGATGCGGCAAGTCCACCATGATCAGGACCGTCAACAGAATGGTTGAGCCCACGAGAGGGACTGTTAGGTACCAGGGGCAAGACGTAAAAACTTTTGACAAAATAGAACTCCGAAGGCAAATGGGGTACGCAATTCAGAACGTGGGGCTTATTCCTCACCTTACAGTGGAGGAAAATATCCTGCTGGTTCCAAGGCTTTTGGGGTGGTCTGAAGATAAAAAGAAAAAGAGGGCGAAGGAGCTTTTGGATCTTATAGGCTTGGATGCGGGAAAGTACGCCAATAAATATCCTTCTGAACTTTCAGGGGGGGAAGCCCAACGAGTAGGTGTTGCGCGGGCTTTGGGGGCTGATCCACCAGTTTTGCTCTTTGACGAGCCCTTTGGTGCAGTAGATCCATTGAAAAGGGAGGAATTGCAGGACGAGTTTATTAGGATCCAGAGGCGCTTGAGGAAAACGGTGCTTTTCATCACTCATGACTTGAGCGAAGCCATTCGCCTTGCGGACTACATGGTCATCATGAAGGACGGTGTAGTGGTACAGGCTGATGCTCCAGAGAGGTTGCTCAAGGAACCTGGTAGCGATTTCGTGGAGCAGTTTTTGGGCACGGACCGAACCTTACAGCGTTTGACCCTTCTTACGGCGGACAGAATAGCAAGACCCCTCAGAGCAGAGAAAGAGGAGTTTGTTGGACTTTCTGGCGTTTCTTGGAAACCCCTCGAGGAAGGGGAAATACTGGCAAAGTTCAAGAAAGATTCTGGTGAGTTTGCTTATAGGACGGTGCGAGTGAGCATTCACGCTGCAAGGCCTTACGCATCTTTGAAGGAGTGCGTTTCAAGGTTTTTGGCCCTTGGTTTGCCAGCTATTCCGGTGGTTGATGATTCAGGAAAGGTTGTAGCAGAGGTGCTGTTTGATGATATTCAAAGGATCACGAAAGAAGGATAGAAAGAAGGCGCTAGCCATTAATGCCTTCATGGCTTTTTTGCTTGCAGTGTACGTTCTGAGCCCAACAGTTCAGAAGCTGGTGTTGCGCAGCCTTTTCCCCAACGCATCTTCGTATGTGCATCCCAGGATATCTCTTGCTCATATGACGTTGGTTCACCTGGGCCTTACCTTGAGTGCAACGGCCCTTTCGGTTGTTGTAGGTGTGACGGTGGGAGTTTACGTGACTCGATCATTTGGTCGAGAGTACCTTCCTTTGGCCGTTCGTACAAACGCCCTCTTGCAGTCCTTACCTCCTTCAGCTGTTATCATACTTGCTTTTCCCATCTTGGGCTTTGGATGGAAGCCAACCCTTTTGGCCCTTTTCCTTTATTCGCTTCTTCCTGTCGCGGCCAACACGATAATTGGTTTCCAATCGGTGGGCAGGGACATCTTGGACGCGGCGGATGGCCTTGGTATGAAGGAGGTTCAAAGGCTGTGGATAGTCGAGTTCCCCATAGCTTTTCCCCATATCCTAAACGGGATACGTCATGCCTTTATCCTCAATCTTGGTACCGCTGCCATCGGTGCCGTGATAGGCGCAGGAGGGTTGGGAAGCATTATAATGAGTGGCCTTATATCCAACAACTCCGCTTTAGTGCTTTCAGGCACGATAGTCATAAGCTCCATAGCCCTTTTGTCAGAGAGCGTGTTTTCCCTCATGTTTGGCGGGCAATAGAGCCAGAGTGCCTTTCTGTCGCAATATAGAGAAAAAATGCACAATAATAAACTCCCAATAGTGAAATAGTTGACAAGCCCCAAACCCCCTGCTATTATTCATAGTGAAGGTATTCACTAACATGCGATTGGGGGGTTTTGTCATGTGGGATGATGTTTTCCCCATTGACCAAGTACAGGAAATAAGGACCAAGACCACTGTTTACTTTGGAGCAGGAGCTATAAGAAAGATCTCAGACATAGCCAAGGATCTTAAAGAAAAGGGAGTAAGCAATGTCTTGGTAGTAACGGGCAGAAGCTCCTACAAAAAGACTGGAGCTTGGGATCATGTAGAAAAGGCCTTGAAGGAGCAGGGCATGGGGTACGCGGTTTACGACAAGGTAACCCCTAACCCAAAGGCTGACAGCGTGGATGAAGCAACCAAGATGGGAAAAGATCTTGGGGCCAATGCAGTTATAGCCATAGGCGGCGGAAGCCCCATTGATGCAGCAAAGAGCGTAGCCATACTTCTGGAGTACAAGGACAAGACTGCCAGGGATCTTTACGAACTTTCTTTTGTTCCCCAGAGGGCCGTTCCCTTGGTGGCAATCAACCTTACCCATGGAACGGGGACGGAAGTGGACCGTTTCGCGGTGGTCTCCATACCGGAGAAAGAATACAAGCCAGCGATAGCTTACGACTGCATATATCCCATGTACTCCATAGACGACCCCGAGCTGATGACAGGTCTTTCCTTGGATCAGACTAGGTACGTAAGCATTGACGCACTTAATCACGTTATAGAGGCCTGCACCACCAAGACGGCTAACCCATTTTCAATCTTGCTTGCCAAGGAAACGGTGAGGCTTATAGCAAAATACCTGCCCAAGGCGGTGGAGAACCCTCAAGACCTGAGGGCAAGATACTTCCTCCTCTATGCTTCCATGATAGCTGGAGTCTCTTTCGACAACGGACTTTTGCATTTCACCCACGCGTTGGAGCATCCCCTTTCTGCCATAAAACCAGAACTTGCCCATGGTTTGGGGCTAGCGATGATAGTACCAGCGGTTGTCGAAGCTATTTATCCTGCTTCCAAGGGCATTCTCGATGAAGTCCTGGAGCCCATAGCTAAGGGTGTTGAAGGAGCAGAGGAAGTTGCTAAGGCATTGGAGAAATGGATATTCTCCGTTGGCGTGACATCTAAATTGGAAGATGAAGGATTCAAAGGAGAAGATATACCCAAGCTAGTGAAACTGGTAAGAGAAACTCCTTCTCTGGATGGCCTGGTGTCCCTTGCACCAGTGGAGGGAACCGACGAAGTCATCAAGAAGATATACCAGAGATCCCTCAAACCTATTGCCTAATCCGCACTCACTTTCCCCTAAAGGGCGGCCAAAAGGGCCGCCCTTTTATTATGGACATACAGAAAATATCAATATATAATTACATAAGCATATGACTATATGTTGAGGTGATTTCATGGCCAATGTTAAGAGAACCCCACAAAGAGAAGACCTTGTCTGCGAAGTCTTCTGTGTCCATGAGGAAGAAGTAGAAAGAGCAAAATCTTCCATGCTTACCGATGAAGTTTTTGAAGAAATGAGCGACTTTTACAAGCTTTTTTCGGACAGAACGAGGCTCAAGATACTGTGGGCGCTGAGGAATGGCCCCCTTTGTGTATGTGATCTGTGCGCGGTCGTAGGTATGAGCCAGCCCGCTGTCTCTCAGCAGCTTCAAAAGCTTAGAAACGGGAGGATCGTGAAAAGCAGAAGAGAGGGGAAGGCGGTCTATTACTCGCTGGATGATGCACACATAGAGGCGGCGTTGGATATGGCATTGGAGCACGTCAAGGAAGATGAAAGGTAGGGGGCCACAAATGACAGAGCAGCAGGTTTTGGAGGCACAAGAGAGAAAATATTTATTAAAGGGGCTTGCATGCGCAGGTTGTGCGGCAAAAATCGAAGATGCTCTGAATAAAACTGAGGGAATAGATGAGGCCAACTTGGATCTTTCAAAGGGTGTCCTTTACGTAAAAAGCCGGTTGTCCAATGAGCATGAAGTGGTGGAGAACATAGTAAAAAGCTTCGAGCCCCATGTGGAAGTGACCCCAGCAGGAGCTGAAGAGCTGTCAGGGGAAATGCCCAGGGAGTATTGTGCTTCTGACAGCGGCAATGCACCTAAAAAACTATTGAGAGTCACAAAAGATGGGGTCGTAATGTTGTTTTCGGCCTTTGTCCTCATTTTACTGTTAGTAAACCAGGAGAGGCCATTTTTACCTTACCCTTGGAACTATGTTCTTGCCTTGTCAGGATATTTGGCTGTAGGCAGCAACGTCCTGTCCAGGGCAGTGAAAAATTTGCTCCATGGTTATATCTTCGATGAATATTTTCTCATGGCCGTCGCTACCATAGGAGCCTTTTTCATAGGGGCTCTTCCTGAGGCTGTGGGTGTCATGCTCTTCTTTCGGATAGGAGAGATCCTTCAGGATAGAGCTGTAAACAAGTCGCGAAGGTCCATAGAATCCCTTCTTGCTTCCCGTCCCAAGACTGCTTTGGTAAGCATTGATGGAAAGTTGGTAGAAATGGATCCTGCGAAAGTAAGTCCTGGCGCTGTAGTGGTAGTAAGGCCTGGAGAGAAAATTCCACTGGATGGTGTGGTGCTGGAGGGTTTTTCGTCTGTAGACACCTCTCCTCTAACAGGAGAGACTCTTCCCGTCACCGTATCTCCTGAATCGGAGGTTAAAGGTGGCTGTATAAATAAAGAGGGGCTGCTTCGGATAAGGGTAACCAAACCCTTTAGAGAGTCTTCCATATATAAGATGATGGAACTTGTAGAAAGGGCCTCTGCGAGGAAGGCAAAGACAGAAAAGTTCATAACCACCTTTGCGAAATATTACACCCCTGTGGTGGTATTGCTAGCGGTGGCAGTGGCCGTTATACCTCCCCTGGTCGTGGAAGGAGAAACTTTCTCCAATTGGCTTTACAGGGCCATGGTGCTTCTAGTCATATCTTGTCCATGTGCCCTGGTCATAAGCATACCCCTTGGTTATTTTGGTGGAATAGGCCTTGCTTCCGCGAGGGGAGTCCTCATAAAAGGATCGATCGTAATGGATGCCCTCAATGATGTGAGAACCGTGATATTTGACAAGACAGGTACCCTGACGGAAGGAGTCTTCAGAGTTCTCTCTGTTGAAGTCGTCGATGGATTTGACGAATCGGAGCTTCTCAGGCTTGCTGCCCTTGCAGAACTTCACTCCAACCATCCCATAGCAAGAACCATCGTGAAAGAAGCGCAAAGGCGAAGGCTTCCTTTGAGAGATGAAGAGATAACTTTCCACAAGGTCTACCCCGGCAAGGGTGTTATGGCCAACTGGAAGGGTAAAAAGATAATCGTAGGGACGGATGAATTTTTGTCCGAAAACGGCATAGAAGTGAAGGAAAGCTCAAAGAATGCCACTGTCGTAAACGTTGCCTTAGAGGGCAAGCACATAGGAAGGATTCTATTGGGCGATGCATTGAGACAGGAGGCCAAGAATGCAGTTTCAAAGCTCAGGGCCCTTGGCGTAGAGAAGTTGATGGTTTTTTCGGGAGACAATCAAAGGTCCACGGAAGCTGTCGCAAAGGAAGCAGGCATTCCTTGCTTCAAGGGGGCTTTGCTTCCCGAAGAAAAGGTCAAGGCGGTTGAAGAGGAGATGGAAAAGGCAAGAGAAAAGGAAAAGCTCCTTTTTGTTGGGGATGGGATCAATGACTCGCCCGTAATAACCAGGTCCGACGTAGGGGTCGCCATGGGGGGCATAGGGAGCGACGCAGCAATAGAGGTCGCTGATGTGGTAATAATGGGAGATTCCCTTGAGAAGGTACCTGAGGCCATATGCATAGCCAGGAGGACCCGCAAAATAATTCTTCAGAACATTGTCTTGGTCTTATCCGTAAAGGCCTTTTTCCTTGCTCTGGGGGCCATGGGAGTGGCAACCATGTGGGAGGCCGTCTTCGCTGACGTAGGGGTCGCGTTGCTTGCTCTTGTCAATTCCATGCGGAGCATGAAATTTCAAAAGAAGGGATGTTAAAGAATCGCCCCCTGCAGGAGCAGGGGGCGATTCTTTTAGGCGCGTCTTGTTCCTGAAGGGTATTTGTCCAGCGGCCAAAGCTGAGGTCCATCCCAGCTGTCCAGGGTGTCCTCAGAGTAGAGTCTTTCTGCTTCCTTTTCAAGCTTTAGCCTTTCCATTGCCTCCCTTTGAGGCAAGCCCGTATTGGGGTCACATCCTCTCAACTTGTAATAGGCATCCAGCATCTTGTCATGTTTTGTCTTTTCCTCCTCAGCTTCCTTGGTTCCGATCATGTCCCATTTGACTGGGAACCTGTCATCTTTCCTGCGGATGCCCTGTCTAGCGTTGAAAGCCATCTCAAGCAAGTACACTCTGTCGGATGCCTCTTCAAGGTCCCTTTCACTGTAGTCTTCTCCGGTCACAGCGGAGAGCAGACGCGCAAGGCCATCTAGCAGAGGATATTTGAAGACCAGAGGCACTGCGCTGACCCAGTTGTTCACGGCCCCTTTACACCTGCCGATCATATCGGTCAGGGTGACTGCCCTTTCAGCTATGAACAGGGTCTTGACCGGGTCTTCTTCAGGAATGTAGCCCTTTTGGATAAGTTCCGGCCAAAGCTCCGGGTCGTTTTCTCCAAAGGCCCAGCTGCGGCCCCTCAGGTGA
>Ga0182240_100256_pt1 | contig 20565 bp, 33 predicted proteins | sample hydfrates4_PW_90_FD_145594 | JGI IMG/M metagenome (GOLD analysis project Ga0182240, IMG submission 145594) | Subsurface microbial communities from deep shales in Texas, USA - hydraulic fracturing test 4_PW_90 | ecosystem: Environmental > Aquatic > Deep subsurface > Shale gas/oil reservoir >...
TCCAGAACATCCACCCATTCCCGTGAATACTTTAACATGCAAACACTTTGGTGCATTAGCTACAGGATTGAAGTATCCAAACCTCGTCCATGCTGGTTTTCCAAATGCACATGCAGTACACCAGCTGCCGTGTGACATGCAGTCAACTGGTGGTTCTGGATACAGTGTCATTGGTATAGATTGTATTTCAGCTGGAGAACCTAATCCAGGACCGTATCTAACACCACTATCAATTACTGCTACGTATGTTCTGTTTGACAATCTGTTATCCCTTGGAGCTTCCATTAACTCCCTGGTATATGTAACTAATTTCCAATCTGCCCTTGCCATTACTGGTAAGCCTGCAGGTCCTGCAAATTTAACATACTCACTAATTGCAGCTGGATTTTTTGCTACACTTTCAAGAAACTTAACATTATCTACCAATGCATTGAATGGTTTTGGTAATTCAGTTGAAGGTTTGAAGGTATATCCTAACTTCTCAAGTTTATTCTTATTAAGTTTGTTTAAAAGAGGATCTGTCATAACATTTACTCTTTTAACCAGTTCATCGAGTCCCAAAGCCATAGGGGCAAACTTCTTTTCATAGCTAACATATTTAACTCCAGGTATCTTAGCAACTCTATCCAAATCACCTGGTTCTTTTATATCCACTGTAATAAATCCCATTACGTCTCCAACTACAGTAAATCCCATTTTCCTTAATTCACGTTTAACCTGATTAACTTTGTTGGGTTCAACTTCAACTACTATCCTGAATCCAAATACATTCTTACCTTTCATATCAGCATATTTCAATGCTGTTTCAAGCCATTCTGAGACTTCACCATTCATGATTCCACCTTGACTATTCATACATAGTATATTATTTGGTATGTTATGATATATATATTATTCGTTATAAGTAGTCCTTTACGTTAGTTTCAAATGCGTTCTTATAACTAAATCTATGCTTTTTATTAAATGTGTATGCTTTTCCAGTTTTAACATACCATAGGCAATATGTTGAAGTTTTAGGCTATCTTTTTTAAGTACTCTCCGAGTAAATGATAGGAGCAGAATATCAGCATTTGACTGCCTTTTTTCATTATATCTACACAATTATCAAAAAAATCTATTCTAAATCCTTTATCCCACTCTTCGTTAATGGTTTCATAATGTTTATCCTTAAATGATAACTTTGAATTGCTTGCATTGTATGGAGGATCTGTTAATATCAAATCTATACTTTCTTTTGGAAACTTTTTCATTATCTCTAAACAATCACAGCAATAAAGAATACCATTTTCAGTTTCAAAATATCTATTTTCCCTTGGAAATAAATCCTTCCAGCTCATTATTTATCACTTTTAATCTTCTTTTGCATTCAATGACACATAACCACCATAGATATTTCCATAATCGTGGTTTTTTTAACTTCGTAAAAATAATCCTTTTGGGGCAAACATAATCACATTTTGTCTTATTCCACATGCACTCTGGCAATGCATTTAAAAAGTTAAAAATAATGTTAAGGATAATTAATTTAATCCTTTTCATGAGCCGTCACTCTTTCATATAGTGTTATAATGTTTCTTTTTATCTTTGCCTTTAATTCATCAGATAGTTTGTCATACATTTCCATGATTGTATCTTCATGACGTGCTTTGGCAAATCCATGAATAAATAATTATGTATTGGTGTAATATTTAATTTTGAGCAAAGTTCTTCATAGGTATCGACATCTTGCAGTCTGCATGGTGGTTTTTCAAGGTATATCTCTTTATCTTCAAAGTGTTCATAGTATTTTGTTAAGTATTCGATTCTGGACTTCGGTGTATCGCAGAAATCCACTACATCTGGTTCGTATGTTTTTAACACGTCAATTAATGGTGTTGTATTTTTCAGTACGTCCCAGATTTCTACATGGTGTCCTAACTCTTTCCAAGTTTTGGCATGCAATGTACCTGAGTATCCTCCACCAATAACGAGGACTTTTTCATAGTATCACCTTAAATTAAAAATCCTAAATCCATTAGCAGCACATAAAGACCATAGGCGAATAGCAACAACATCCCTGACTTTTTAGGGTTAGTGTCAGCACTTAATATTGCTAAGAATGCTATTGGAGTCGCTGCAATTGATATGAATGTTTGTGCTGGTAGTATTCCTATTAATATCAAATAGATATGCAATATCAACACAGTGAAGAACCCAAATTCCAAATACCTTGAGATTGGGAAATGGTATTCTATGAATTTTATTGCTAAGTTTACTATCCCACACTTCATGTCGTTTTGTGAATCTTGGTATTGATCCATTGTATAAAACAAGCCCCAAAGCATTCCTGGAATTAATGCTACAATTAATGTTTCCCACGTTAGTGTGTTGGCAATTGGGATGTACCCTGCTAATGTTATTGATAATCCAAATGATAAAGCCATTAGTATTTCGCCCCATCCACGGTATTTGCCGATTTCGTTGTAGGCAATTGCACAAAGCATGCCCAATGTAAATGGTATCATTGATAGTATTGATGTGTTACATATAACAAATAACCAACATACACAACCAAGTAAGTACAATATTGCTGCAACTAATTTAACTTCAGTCTCTGAAATCAATCCCTGTGGTAATATCGTTGAAGCTAATGTGTAACCTTTAACGGCTGTTGTTTCAATTGTATCTACACCTCTGATGTAGTCACTATAACTATTGTGGTAGTGGGATGCATATAATATAAATGTAGATCCAATGAATGCCATTGCAGGTAGTAATAAATGATTAGTACCTCCTGCAAGGAATAATCCCAAAAGGAACGGTGGAATCAATCCCAGAGTAGCAAAAGGTCTCAATAATATCCAATGTACTTTGAGTTTGTTCATATTATTCACCTCTCAATTATTATCATATAATTGTCAATTGAGTCAATATATTCTTTAATAGCTTTTTAATTTCATGTGCGCCCCCTCTGACCTAATCCTTCTTAACTCCATTGGTACTTCATAAAAGGCTATTACGTATCTTTTAGAGCTTTAACATCATCAATCATCGATTTTATATCCTCTTTAAATTCTTTTATCTCATTTGTATCTACAACTGATTTCACTTCTTCAACATTATCATTGAATCTTTTTAGTTCTTTTACCGCCTCCTTCATGAGTTTGATATTTTCATCCTTTGATAGTTTTTTAAGTACTTTGACTAATTCTTTAAAATCAGATTTTGTTAAGGATTTTGCTAAATCTCTTATATCGTCTTTCATGTCTTTTAATACCCTTAATAATGAAAGTAAATCGGTTCCACTCATAATAATCCGCCTCCATATTGTTTAATTAATCCTCTTAATCTTTCAAATGATTGTCCCCAAAGTATTGCATGCACGTGGTAATTTTCACCTTCGAAAGTTACTAAACCTCTCAAATAAGCACTCTTTAAATCCATATCTCCTGATACTAAATCAAGGAATGTATCTATATGCATGGATAACACATGCTTTGGAGGTTCATTAGTCTTTACTATATTTAAATTTTCGTCAAGTTTTAAATTAACATTTACTGCTTTATCGTCTTCATAAACTACAATTTGAGCTATATTACCTGTATTCTCAATTGCCTTTTCTTTAACCCAAATATCCGCTGGTTTTGAACCAAATACAATATTCTGTAGTCTTAGTAACCCGTTTATTATATCTTCAATATCGCTCATTTTCCCAACCTCTTAAGCACCATTTTCAGGAAGAACATCTTTAATGATTTTTTATCTACTTTTATTGTAATTGGTTTATTTATGTGTTTTTCTAATTTGTCAATGTCCAACTCTGGAACGCCATCCATTATTGGTACTTCTTCTATCACTGGTATTCCATCTAAACCTTTATTACCTTTGAAAATTTCTATTTTTTCTCCACATTTAGGGCATATACTGTGGCTCATGTTGACTATTTGTCCTGCAATTGGTTTTTCCATGTATGCCAATAGTTCAATTGTTCTTTTTGCATCCATGTGTGATAACTCTGATGGAATAGTAACAAGTATCACGACGTCTGAGAAGTTCAATGATTCAATTAACTCATCATGTGTTCCTGGTGGTGCATCAATTATTAAATAATCAACATCCCATTCAGTTTGTTCTATAATCTGCTTTATAAAATCGCCGTGTTCACCAGGATTCCAGTGAACAAAAGTTTCTGATAATAATGCTATACTCATGAATTCTATATCTATGCCATCAAGTTTTGCTTTTGATGGAGTTATTTTCATCTCTTTGCTTCCACCCTTGAAGTCAAAGTTTTCTACTATCTCCAAGAACTTATGTGTATTTGCACCTGTTATATCTGCATCCAATAGACCTACTTTGTATTTTTTACCCAGTGCCTTTACTGTTGCTATCGACATTGTCGTTTTCCCGACACCTCCTTTGCCTGCCACTACTGATATGACTTTCAAATATACCACCTCATGATTTAAAAATAGTGGTAAAGTATATATATGACGTCATATTTATACTTTACTATGAAATAATGTGGTGATATACAATGCCTAATAACGACAATAAAATAGCTACGACAATACGTATCCCTGAAGATGAACACAAATTAGCGGAGAAAATGGCAATATATCTATATAAAAACAATTTAATAGAAAGAGAGTCGTTAAATGAAGCCTACAGGTATGCTATGTTGTATCTCGCAAATGTTATAGCAAGTTCCCATGAAGCTAAAGTTAACCAAATGACACAAGGTGAAACCAATGGGTGAAAATAAAGACACCGATGAATTACATGAAATTATTGAAGAGATAAAAGAGAAAGTAAATGAGGATGAAAATGCTACTTCGGAAAGTGTTGTAGAAGTACCTGCTGAGCAAGTACAAGCACAAGCAAATGAAACTAATATCCCTATATCCCCTATAGATGCTAATAGCAAGGATGATGATAGTGAAAATAAATATACCTGTCCTATATGTGGTAAGAAATTCAAGACACAACAAGCATTAGGAGGACACATGCGTGGTCATGCTAAGGAAATGCAAAGGCAACAGGAACAACAACAGCAACATGAACAGGTAATAGAAGAGGAAGGGGGGGAGGGGGGTGCCGTATTCTTATCCCCAAAAGAAGAGCTTGAGCATTGGTTCATATCTGAGCTGGAAAGGAAAATGCCAAAGATTGCAAGCAAAGATAAAGCACAATTAGCAGTTGATACACTAAAAGAGATGACCCACTTAATATGGGACCCAAATGGTTTGAGGTACCACATAATACAATTATGCTCTGGAAGAGTCAACAAGTACCTATTGGATTTAACACTACAGAACTTATATGCAAGGTTAGAAGAGCAAAAAAGAGAGTTAGAAGTTACGTACGGTATGCCATTCCCAATGTTATCCCCAATAGCCCCTCCAAATGGCATGTCACCTATGCCTTTTGGAATGAACTCTCCAAAGATGCCAAATGATTTTAGACAACAATATCCACAATACGGCATGCAACAACAATATCAACAATACCCACAATACAACATGCAACAACCACAACAACCAATGATGCCCGTTAGACATAAAGTAGAGAAAGAAAATAAAAAGGACAATGAACTATTAATGAAGTTGATAGATAAGCTCTTTGATAAATTGGACAAATTGGAACAATCTCAGAAGGAAGAGAAAAAAGACAAAGAACCAATGGTGCCTATGCAATTCGGAGAAATGACTGTCCAGGTTCCAGCATCACAAGTACCTATGTTTATGATGATTAAGGAAATGCAAAAACAGTCAATGGATACCCAAAGTGCAATATTTGAAGTAATCCAAGCTATTAGTGAAGGAGATAACGATGACGATAAGAAAAAGGAACCAATGGTTAAAATACCAGTGAACGGTGAAATAGTTGAGATGCCTTCCTCTGAAGCGGTATTCTACTTAATAATGGACAAAAACAAAGAGGAAAAAGAAAGATATGAAAAACAGTTACGGGCAATGCAGGAACAAATGCAAAATATGTATGAAACTCTATCACCAGAGAATTTAACCAAAGTAATTGAACAGTTAGGATACCAAAAAAGTGGCTCACCAACCTATGATATAATCAATAAAACAAGAAGTGACCTATCAATGACAATGGATAGAGTGTTAACAATAGTTGAAAAGAACATCCACATGCAGAACCAAGTAGGACCACCACAGCTCAACATGCAACCAAGATATATAGAGCAAGAAAGGAAAAATAAAATAACCAATATAAAAACTAAACTAAAACAAGCAGAAGAAAGAGCTCTGGCTGAAAACAGTAATTCAAAGATGGTCAAGGATAAAAAGAAATAAGATTTAATTAGTTATAATTCCCTTCTTCTATTGCTTTTTCTATTATTTCGCTCTTTCCCATGATTTTAACTACATCTTTTAATTTTATTGTTAGTACTATCTTTCCATTCTTTTTTGGTAAGTAATATTCGTATGTTTCCCCTTCTCTTATTCTTTTTTTGACTATATTATCGTTCTCTAATTCTTTCAATACTGAATTTAACATCTCTTGTTCCAAGTTAGTTTTTTTACATAGTTCCGATACGGTTAATGCAGCTTCTTCCATTAACGCTGATATGATTTTATCTGTTGTTTTCATTTTTTTCACCTTAGTATTTGGTTTGTGTTTTATTTCTTTACCTTTGAATTTACCATAATATGTAATTACACTCTTTTCTAAACGATTATGATACTCCCCAGCTTCTAATCTCTCTAATGGCATTTTTTTAGCAACGTTATATAGAAGTTTACTGGAGTGGACGTGAAGTTTTAACCAATCTAAAAACTCCCTTTTTGCTCTATCCTCCATGTTCCACCTCCAATAAGTACTCATTCATCAAATCATATTGTTTTAATTCGCTTATCACTTTATTTAAACCATCCCTTATTATCCAGCTAATTACTGTATCAACATCTACATCATATAGATTCGAATATCTTTCTATCATTTCTAATTCTTCTTTTGTCATTATGTCTTCGATTTTCACATTAATCATTCTTTATCACCTCATACTTTATAGGGAATGGTGAAAAATCCTTACATCTTGAAATAAACACACCTGCTGGTTTATTATGTTTTTTGCACCACATTTTTTCTTTGTCATAATAATAACATGAATAACAATTTGTTGGAGTTAATACCATTTTTCCACCTCAAAAGTTAAAAAGGGATTATTCAATCATTTGTAATTAAACCTTGATTTCATTTTATTTACACGTAGTCAATTATACTTGTTAAAATGCATGCTAAAATAAAGGAAAATACCGTAACTGTTAATGTTAGAGTAACATCTTGATTAGACACTAACATTCCTGTTAAAACCCCTCCTGCATAATAGATTGCTAACCAAGGATTTTCCATTTTACCACCTCATCGACCTTTAATTTCCTCCGCTTCATCAGGGAACAAGCCAATCAATGATTCCATTATCTTTTTTTAGCTATTATATCCATGATTTCACCTATTTTTTAACTACTTCCAATTTAATGTGTAATTTTCTTATTTCATTGTCGTCTTCCAATTCTAAGGTTATTTCATCCTGCTTTTTCATTGTTAGAAACTCTGATATAAGATATGCTGACAGCTCTAACCCTTCCAATAATTCGTTTAATTTCATGTTTACTCCTCCTCTTCATAAGCTGGTTCGATAAATAACGCAGAGATAACATCTTGGAAATTAATGTCGTCAAATGATCCCGAGTCGAGAACCAACATTTGTATAATTCTTCCATTAATTCCCAGCCTACTTCTGCTAAATCTTTTTCACCTTTTGTTGCTATCCCATCGATATTATTGAAGTAGGAATAACGACACATTTTATCTTTCCTGCTTATTTTCAATTCAAAATACCCTGATACCTCCTCAATGAATTTATTTTCATTCATATCATATACTCTGTTTATCTCTTTGTGGGCATATTCAATTGTATCTTCTGTTATATTTTGTTTAACAACTTCTATCATAGTCTCACCTCAAAAGGTAAGTGTATTATTTGTTATAAGCTCTTTCCAGCTCTTTAATTAGGTAAGCTAACTCCTTTCTATCTAATGCCAAAGTTAGCTCCTTGTTGTCTTCTCCTTTCTTTCCATTTACTATCTTGAAGAACCAACTATCTCTATCGTATGCTTTATTTATCGTTAATTTTTTATATTCACCAGTTTTATCACTGTAGTGAAATATTTCTACGTCATTTTTGAATTCCTTTCTATATTCATTCTTGTATGCTCCTACCATTTTTTAACACCTCTTATTCATTAAATCATATAAGAACTCGTAATACCTTCTGACAGCGTATCTATCTGAATGGGTATATTTTTCCTTGTCTTTTATCTCTTCAATACTGGGCAAATAGGAAAACTCATTAAATACTCTTCTTAATCTATACAGTATTGATATTACACTTGAATGAGAATAATCTCTTTCTCCTAAATAGTTCTTAAACTCGTCTTCTAAAAGTCTAACTTTCAATGATTCATCGATATTAACCATTTTGTGGACATAGAATCCAGCCATTGAATCACCCATCTACCACATCCATTTTATCCATAGTATATTGGATACAGTAGATTATCGCTCCAGTTCTATCTTTTGCATACCCTTTCTTTATAAGGTCATCTAAGAACTCACACATTTTCTTTGGTATTTTTGCTGACACTTGGATTATATTTTTTGACACTATGTCACCTCCATTATAGTCTTTCTGTCATTACTTCTACTTTGAGTATTCTTTCAAAGTGGTCATGTATGAATTCAACTGAATCATTTTCCTTGATAATCCTCTTCATGATTGCTTTTAATGGCTTAATGCCAAAGCTTAATAATTCAGCGTATAAGTGCATAGGTAATACTGCAACAACTTCATCGCATCCGTGAAGTTTCATGATTTCTACTACCTCTTTGGCACTACTAACACTCTTACTCTCTTGTATAATCTCAATATCTCCGAATATCTCATGTAAGTCTTCCACTTGCTTTTGTTGTGGTTCATGTCTTGAGAACCAGAGTATTCTTTTTGTTGTCACATGCCTCACCTCTTTATTTGTATTTCTTCTGTCATTCTCATGTATTACTATTGTATTATTTAGTATATAAATGTTATGGTATTAATTCTCTTAAAAACAGTATTTAGAAAATCTAATAATAGTGTATAAAAAAATAGAATAGTGGGTTTATTTATTCCTACGTTCAATTTCACTCTTAACCAAGTTGATCATATCGTTGAGCTCTTCATCTCTACCAAATACTATGTTTTTACCATAGTATTTCATATTGAGTTCTTTAAGTTTCTTTAATAGTTTCATGTGTTCTTTAATAGATACTATAATCTCACGTAATACATCTTCTGCCATGACTTCTAAATGCCTGATGTCAAAGGAACAGAATACTTCCATCTTTGTGATTTTGGCAGATGGATGGTACACATTGAACTCACTTAGGTACTCGTCTATATATCTCATGTTAATATGGTCTATCTCTCCATTTGACACCTGGATTCTGTAACATGGCATAATTAAATTTCTATTCATTAGTATCCCTCCCTTCATTGTTGTTTTTAACCATTTCACTTTCATTAATGTTGGTGATAATAAATTCAGTTGCCTTTGGTCGTTTTCCTTTTGCATGATTGTATGATGTTTTTACAGCTTCTTTACTATACCAGTTGTAATGTTTTAAAAACCTTTTCATGGGCTTCTTTCCACATCTCTCTACTAAATAAGACCCATTTAGCTCTTTCTTTAAACTCATTAGCATTATCTCTTAATATCTTAAATAGATTAACCAAGTCTCCCCTTATATCGTTATATACGTCCAACTTGGATGGTTCTTTATTAAATAACACCCATCCAGCGCCACCAAAAACTTCAACATACGTCCTTTTAGTATAATCCTCTGGAAAATGAGAGATAATCCAAGGGGATAGCCTACATTTTCCTCCTACCCATGGAATCATTTGACCACCTCATTTATCTTCTTTCTATTATAATCGATAAAATATTGTGTTTTTTTAGGGTTGTAATCTTCTGCAAGTTTGAATATTTCATGAATCTCATTATCGGAGTACCCTTCTTCCAATAATAGCATGACTAAATGAACTCTTGATATATGCTCTATACCTTCGTGTCCTTTGTGAATCTCCTGGATACGTGGGTCCTTTTCTAACCTCCCATACTTTTTTAGTGCATTTACATAATGCTCTATTCGTTTCTTTCTCCATAGATTATCACCATTATTATTGTTATTCTTAAGTTTTACTCTATTCCTTTTGCGTTTTAACAAAGTCAATGTCATTTGATTGTCCTCACTTGGAACATTGTTATACCTATCGGCAATGCTTTGTAACTGTTCCTCAGTAGGGACCCATTGAAGTAATTCATAGTCTTCAAGTGGTGGATGCTCTGGATACTTAATTTTAACGATATTTATATCCACTGTAGGCACTTTGAAACACTTAGTTTTGTAATTAAGTGAATAGAACTCTTGAATAGCATGCCTACTATGTATCCCTGCTGAACCCACATCGACACAGTCAAGCCCTGCTTTTTCACATACCATCTTAAAAATTGTATCCTTTAGTGTCTTTACATCTTGGGGTAGTTTTGTAGCTAAGTCCTGTGGGATGGTTGTTTCATGAGATATGCACACATGGAAATGAAACCCCCTATTACCTGAAAATCCCAAGGTATATGGAATTTCAAGGGATTCTAATGCCTCTTGGATATATTTTGCTCTTCTAATCATGTGTTCCGGAATATCAGCATCTATGTCTATAACAAATTCAAATGGCAATATCTCCCTTCGTAAATGTGGAGCATATAATACAATATCTCTTCTTAAATCTGATTTTTTATATCCTGTCCATCCTGAGTTCTTATCATTATCAAATCCTGCACCATTATATACCATATAATTATTATTTGAACCGTCAATTTTACTAAGGACTAAGTCTCTATGTTCTAAAATCCATTTGTTTAGTTCATCTATCCTACCCCACCAGCCCCTAATGTAGGAGTATGCAGGAGATAATGATATATTTTTCATTATTTAATCACCTGGCTTATGAATGGTGTTGCTTCTGCCAAGGGATATACACATAACAATTTCCTTGCCCTCGTTGAAGCTACATAGTAGGTCCTTAGTTCATTATCAATGCCTTCTGTTTTTATGGATTTAAGAGTATTTTGTGTTAAACCATCGGCAATGAACACTACATCAGCTTCAAGTCCCTTGGATGCGTGCATTGTATCAATAGATATATTAACATTAGGCATCTTTTGATTTTTAGCAGACTCTAATAATATATCAATAATAGGCACATTTGCCCCACCCACCTTTACTTTACTAAAGAATGCTTTTTTTAATTTCCTATTCTCTGCAATTAATTTTACAAGGTCTATTGATTGTAGTTTAGTAGATATTGATATAGGAACAACACCACCATCAAGTACATTATTAAACTTCCTTTTAGTTGATAAATCCAAAGGTAATAACTCCACGATTTTTCTTATCTCTTCTATTGATAACTTAATGCCGTGTTTTTTCTTTACAAATATACTATATAGCACAGGGACGTCTTCATTCCAAACTTTATCAGCTTTAAGCGTTTTGTATAGAATACCCTTGGATATTAGATAATCCTGAGCCTGTGAAGCTTGATAGTTAGTCCTGAATAATATATATATTGAATCGTTTGGATATAATTCATGATACTGTAATGCTACATCTACAATATGCTGTATAGTTACTCTATTATCAAATACTACTACTTTACCTCCCTCACGGGCAGGGATTATCTCTTTCCATTTCTTATTCCTTGTAAGCTCCATGATTTTATTAGAATAATCCACTAATGCAGATGGCAACCTATATGATTTAGGCAGTACAATCTCCTCATCGCATTTATAGTTCAGGAATTCCTCAGCCTTTGAACCTTTAAATGCATAAATAGCCTGCATATCATCTCCAGCGAAATATACAGTTTCAATGCCATCTATAATGTAGTCGATTAACTTCCATTCTAAAGGACTAAAGTCCTGAGCTTCATCGAAAAATACAATTCTCGGAGGTTTTTTATACATTCCAAAGTTTATCTCCTTTTCAAAGGACATCGTCTCAATATCTATCCAATCATAGATGCCATTTTCTTTCTTGTATTTAAGCCATTTGAGGATGGCATTATATTGCTTTACATCTTTTGAATGCAATATGTCCAGGCATTTTCCCATGCTATATTTTGGATAATACTCTCCCACTATCTTCATCCATGAAGATATAGCCTGGTTGCCCAGGGCTTCTGAAGTTATATCATAGCTATAAGGGATTTTATTTTTCCTACAGAATCTTGCATAAGTTTCATCGATAAATCCAGGAATGCCAAACATCCTGGAGAATTCTTTATGATACCCATTTGACATTAAATATGACAAACAAAGCCCGTGTAAGGTCCTGAAGTAGGGATATTTTCTTGTAGTATTTTTATTATAATCTATCCCCATTTTAGTAAATATGGCATCTATAGCAGCATTTGAAAATGATACAAACATAATTTGTTTCATTGGGATTCTATCTTTATATTTATTTATCAATTTGTTTAACGTTGTTGTTTTCCCCGTCCCAGGAGGTCCATAAATTTTAACTATCACACTCCCACCTGTTATAAGATATTAACCGTATCTTTGCTTATGTATATCTCAGCATCGTCCATTAATTCTTTAAGTGCATGCTGTAATTCATTCTTTGAATATCCTTCTTCCTTAGTCCACTCTTCTAATTCGTATTCTTTCACTGAATTACCATTTTCTTTTAGATAATCAAGTATTTTATCATATAACTCCTCAGCCCTATCCTCATCTACAGCCGAGTCCGTATCATCACAATTTTCTTCTTTATTCATGGTAGTATCTTCTTTATTATCCTCTCTTTTAACTCCAATGTTAGTAGAATCAACGTCTTGGTGTCTTAAGAATCTCTCAACGTCGTCCATGGTTTCATATAATTCGTCTTTATCAAATACTTTTGGTTCAAAGTCAATGTGTTCATACTTCTTGATGTATTTTTTAATAGCTTCAAAGTCAAATACCGTAAATCTATATATCCTACTATCATTGTTAGTTTTTACTCTTATTTGCTTGGACCTTTGAACAATAAATAATCCTAATGCTTCTAAAATCTTTTTAATATTATATCCTTCAATAGATTCCTCTAAATTAGACGATTTGATGTATAAATATTTATTATCTTGTAAAAATACACCCCCCCATGTTGTTACTTCTCCACTCTTTAATAAATTATAATCATAAAAATTATAAGTACCATCTTTTAACATATCTAAAAATTTATCTCTAATTATCTGTCTCTCGCTAATAGGTTCTATACGTACTGCATGTTTCATTAAAAAATCGTAAAGTTTAAATACATCGTCTTCCGTAAATGGATTACAAGGAACATCTGCATATATATCAATATATAATTCATTCAATATTTTAGGGTTCCCTTCTACATAATCGTCCTCGACATTTCCAGTATTGTCATATTTGACAACATATCTCAATAACTTTCTTAAATTGATATGCACGGGAACATTGTTTAATATAAATTCAATGACTCCCCCAATTGGATTATAGAATATTGAATCAGTGTCTATATCTGTAAGCACTCTTTCAATGGCTTTCCCCATGATAGGACATTCTAAAGGGTCTTTACATAAGCCCATCATTTTACATACTTCACAGGTCTTTTTAGACCAAGGTTCTACTTCAATGACTTTCTTAAACACATCAGCCATTGAAATATCCACCTTATCTCCAAATACGTCTTTACAATAGTTTAAATATATCTCAATAGCTTGGATTACATCCTCTTCCTTATTGCACTTCTTTTTATAGTATGCAATAAGGAGGTCCAGATGTCGTGGATCCCATTCCATCCTGGCTTCTGCTATACATTTAGGTTCAAATAAACTATCTTTAAATAAGGGGAGGGTTGAATTCATTTATTCAACACCTCCTTCATTTTTAACTTCAAAACTATCATTTAATTCCAATTCGCAGTTCAATCCAAATAATTCAGCGTATTCTTTGAGTTTATCCGCTGAAACAAAAATTAGCTTGCCTACTTTCCTTGCATCTAATAATCCATCTGCAATGTCATATCTGACCTTAGATATAGGAACTCCAAGTAGGTCTGCTACTTCAGTTATTTTATATATAGGTTTATTTAACTTCAATGTCAATGTCATGACTATCGCCTCCCTTTATTTTTTGTTGTACCATAATATAAGATAACTAATATATATAATTTACTATTACAACACTCTCTTTTATAAGATGTATGGTAAGATTACATATCAAATGAATATAACCTATCATTCACGTATGCTATATATGTAATACTCTTTTTTCTAAATGTTTATCCATTAATCCAAATGTATATGTATTAATCCCATAGCTATGTAGCATTTGTAACAGGTAATTTTTCAGTACTTTGGAAAAATTGTAATTTTCACCTGCTACAAGTGTTACAACTGCTACACCTGCTACAACTTTTCAAGTATATATTCAATAAGTATTAGTTGATTGTCTAAGCCTACACTTTGAATATCTATAAACCGAAAATAATAAATATACCATAACACTTTAATATTAATAGACGTAGTGATACAAAGACAACAATAAAGGATACTACTTAACGCTTTGCAAACAACAACAGGTGTATAAATTTTGCAAACTCATAGAACAATACATTGTGGATTGTTTCAAATATAAAATTAGATGTCTTTATGACAAGGAATGGCTTGCTAAATGGGATATTTATGCTCTTAAATGAATTCATTTCTACAATTAATCATAAGAAAATCTCAAAGCCCTATTATTATTTACTTAAAAACTTTGAGGAGTATTTAATATCTCAAGGTAGGACCTTGGATAATTTTACTCCTTCTGATGTTCAGATATTCATGCATAAACAACCTCCTTCTTCCTCTAATGTTTTTTTAGCTGCAATTAGGCAATTTGCCGAATGGAAGGCTCAACGTGCGTATTCTGCTGAAGATTATATCCTTGAGAGTAGGAGAGTATTGGCTTTAAGACAGATGAGACCTCTTAGAAACCCTAAGAAAATAGTTAAGACAGCACTGAATACTTATGAATTAGATAAGCTATTAAATAATGTTAAAGTCAATATCCCTCTTTATATTGCCACGATGGTGTTTTTCTACTTTGGTTGGAGACCTTCTGAAGCTACAAATAACATATTGGATGCTGACATTAATTTCGATGGTAGATATATGATTATAAAAACTGCAAAGGCAGGACATGATAGAATAGTACCATGGAGTCCAAGAATGGACGACTATGTTAAGGGATGGTATTTATATGTTAAAAACACATTAAGTAATTATAAATATCCAGAAGAATGGTACACTAAGAATATAAAACCTTTATCTAAGAACATTGGATTTAAAATAACTGCAAGGTCTGCAAGGAAGACCTTTGAAACTCAAATGCGTAAATTAGATATAGAACAGTGGAAAATAGATGCTATTCTTGGACACACTAACAATAAGATAAGGGACGTATATACGGACTGGACACAATTGCTTGAGGAGTTGAGAGATATTATGGAAAATAAGCACTATATGATTGTACATAAGATAATAAGATAAAAGGTGTTATTATGCCTAAGCCACCCACAGTTGGGATATTCATAAAAGAGTATCTATTGAATAATGGACCTTCATCAACATACGATATTTGGCTTGAATTTAGGGAATATAGACATAATTTAGGACATTCAGCTCCGTCTTACTACTCTTTTTACCAGAATTATATTTATAGACTTAAACGTCTGGGATTGTTAAAGGCTATTAGTAAAGAACGTACAAGGAGAGGATTTGATAGGGTAATGATTGATGTGGTAGCCGAAAGATTGGAAGACCCAGCATGGAATAATGTCCAGAAGGCATACAAAGAAGAGTTCTTATAATGCAAAAGTATTTATAAAGTAAAATACAATATATATCATGTATAGATATACCAAGACTCCCAGGGTATATATACTCCCCCCCATGTAGAGGTGAAAATATGGCTGCAGTAGGAAATTCAAGAGACAAAATGAAAAAGAAGGCTGCAGTAGGAAATTCAAGAGACAAAATGAAAAAGAAATTTGAAGAGGTAATGGATAAGAACAGAGAGGCAGCTGAAAGATTGTTCTTAGAATTGGACAGGGCTGCATCAAAATCAAAACTCAGTGAATTATATACTGATGCACTTTCAAAACCTGGAGCCATTGATGAGAACTTATCAAAAGCTGCCAAAGATGCAAAAATAGACAAGAAATACGGAAATGTTTGGAATAAAGCTGATTACGCATCAGTGAGATACGGTTTAAAAAGTGCATACAAAGAAGCATGGGATGATGAGTCAAGAAAATCTGTAAGAGAAGTTGCCAAAAAATTGAACATTAAGAAGTTATACAAATTAGCTGCAAAAGCTAAGTATGAAGAATTGGCAAGAGAGTTAGATGTTGATGTCGGTGTAGTTAGAGGCAAACCATACAAAGAATTACTTGAGATAATCGCTGAAAATGTAAACTTAGATGAAGCATATTCAGAACTCTGGGGATAAATCCCTAATTTTATATTTACATTTTACTATTTTTTAGGAAAATTAATATTATGAATCCTCTCAATACTGAGAGTGTTTTAAAAGAGTCCTTTTAACCGATTTTGGAAAAATTGTTATAAATGATATTGACCCACCACTGTTTTAGGTCATAAATAGTGTGAAATTAATAAACTATGTATAAAAAAAAGAGGGTTTAACAGTTTAAGGCATTAATTAACTCATCGACTTCGTCAATGTCTTCTGGATACAAGTTAGCTATCATGACTGCACTTCTAACATTTTTATTCTTATCATATATTTTGGATGCTATGTGCTTTGCCATCTCATCTTCAAACTCTGGATTTTCTTTTTTAATAGCCTTGATACATATCTCTATAAATCCTTCTTTAGTTGGAGATTCAGTTTTTAATATTAAGAACCTACTAAGTATAGAATATCTTAATTTGGTTATGTCGTTAGCTATTCCAATAACTTTGGTGTTCATCTCTATCCACTCGGAGATATAATCCCCCTTGACTCTTCTTATTTTTCCCTCCCACATTAGGGAGTGTAAAGTGTCCAGGTCGGCTTTATTCTTTATTTTATCAATTTCGTCGATTATTAATATTAACGGTCTTGTAGCTTCTAAAATGTTATACAATCCTGCTGCACTTAAATCGGTTGCAGTAATGTAAACACATGTAGGCTCCTGGATATGTTTGGATATTATTTCACCAACTAATGATTTACCAGAAGCTGGATCTCCATGAATTAAAACGTTTACTTTTTTATCTGTTTCTAATGTTTTAATTACTGTCCTTTTGGCATGTTCATTTCCTACGATTTGCTCATTTATTTCCTTAGCTATTATATCTAAAGTTTCAGAGTCTATATGAGTTATACTGTTATGATTCTTTATTATTGTTTGTTTATCTTTAAAGTACTCCTGAATTTCCTCTGGATTTGTTATTCTATATCTTGTTTGGCTTCTTGATTTGAATTTAATTGTTAGAATTCCCTCTGATACCATTTTAGTTAACTTTGATGGATGTACTCCTACGTCACTGTATTTCCAGCCTCTTTCAACGTCGTTATTTTTTTCATATTCATATATTTTCTTTAATTCTGGCACATATTCTGGATATTTCAATAAAAAATCATGCACTGACAAATAACCACCTCCAATAAAAAAATAAGGTTTTATGATAATTTAATCCAACATCCTGATACTTGGAGGTCGGATATTTTATCTGAGTCTATATTGTACCTAACATAATGGCATTAACTACCTTGTTAATACCTTTGAATACTATTTCTGTATCTGCCATGTCCACCACCTATAAGCATCTGGATACTATTTTTTTCATTATTACATCTACGGCAGGCATTTCTATCTCATATACGCTGTCGTTGATTGTAGTTATTTTTAGCTTTGTGCCGTTCTCTTCTATTTTTATGGCACCTTTGATGTCTAATTGTTTCCCGCTCCTTAACCATACGCTTACTTTATATATTTCCCCAGCCATATTATACCTCCTTTTTATGTTTTTCGCCCCCAGCCCCAGGACGAGCTGAGAGGTTTCGAAAACATAAAAGGATATGGATTATAAATAAATAAATTCAATATCAAAAGGACTCGTTTTTAAGTAATGAATAAAACCCCTTGGATTCTCATGTGTACTTGATATTCTGTCTTATCCAGTATTCCCATGTTATCACCTCCAGGATTGGATTTAATAATAAAAAAGGGATAAATTAAAGTTCTATCATTTTATACAATTTTATCATAGCTTTTAACTCATTGGATATTGTTTTCCGAACTCTCTTAATAGTATGGCTTTGGCTTCTTTGAATAAATCCCTGTCGTCGCTCTTTAGGATAATCGCTGTTATTATTTTCCCGCCGCCCGCTGTTACTCCATAGGTCAGCTTCATTTTATCCCCTTGGTTTATTTTTTAGTTTTATGATTTACATTATAATATATAACTTTTATAATATTTATAATTTACGATTAGTTCATAAAATAGGAACTGTAAAATCGTTTTATTTTTTTAAACCGACATAAAAACATATATGTTTTTTAGCTTTGCAAACTAAATAAAAAATTTTAAAAATTAAAAAATGCTTTAAAAAAAGAATAGGAACCATAAGGACCCCATGGACCTTACTTATTAGTAGAGTTTAACAAAGTCTTAATAAAATCGGATTCAATAGAATCAGATAAGGACTTACCATTCAATATTGCATCCGATAGCCTTATAGCATAGTCCAATGCCCTGAGCTGATGGTTAAAGCCTTCAAGTGCTGTAATCATAGCAGATATTGCCACTTCAGGCTTATCTGGCAACTTTGGAACTGGTGGTGCATTCTTATCCCCTAATAACTTAACTGGATTTAAAGGGAATTCTTTACTTTCAACCATTATTTACCACCTTTTTCCATTAGATATAATAAGGTATTCGTTGGAGTTAATATATCTGCAACATCTCCTGCAACAGGAGCAAGACCAATAATAAAATCAATCCCTTGGAGCAAAAGAGCTGTATCATTACCTCTTTGTTCTGCCAGATTCTTTAATCTCAGAGTATTTGTAGCATCCCCTATAAAGGGGATAGCATCAACTGCATCGGCAAGAATCGCCTCAGTTAAATCCCTATGGTCCGTACTGGTTAGGATTCTCATAATGGTTTCTTCGTTTAATTCCATAGTATCTCCTCACTATTTTAACATAGAAGGCAAAAAATTGGTTAATACATATATCAACAATGAAGTCATACTGGCAGCACCTATAACTTTCCATTTGAATGAAGATATTTCTTCAACCTTTGACTCAAGCTTAGCTATTCTATCCGTTAAATCATTAATACAGGCTGATACTCTATTCACCTCTCTTATGGTAGAATCGAGCTGGTCTATTCTCTTTGAACATTCTCTAAGTACACCTCTAAGTTCTCCTATATCCCTTGCAAACTCAATTTTAGTACCATTATCACTCACACTCTCATCCCCTATTATAAAATATATATTAATTATATAGTATTTATCAATATTTATATTTTAATATAAAATGTAATATAAAATGGGAGTTAATGCATAAAATAACAATCTAATCATCTATAGGTATAGTCCTGTTATCTGAGTTGTATTTATTATACCTATACAATTTATTTTTATCCAAGATGTAGTAATACCCCTCACATAGTGGTTTTAAAGATATTGCATCTCTAACTTTAATTTCCTCATGCAAATGTCCCATAATTGTTTTACCATATAATAAACTTGCAAAATTTACAATATGTGCTTTATTATCCTTATTTTGTTTACGCCCGCTGGAAAGTATCCCCTTGAAAGTACCATAAGCAGCACTTGATACTCTCCCAATCCATGTTGTTGAATAACAAAATTTATTGGCAAAATCCTCATAACCATACAAAGATTCAAATAATGACAAATCCGATAAAACCTCTGGTTGATAACCATGAATAAAAGTATATCCGCTGATTTTTGCATCTCTTTTACACTTATACTTTGGGATAATTCCTTCTATTAAAAAATAATCATGGTTTCCCACTATGTTAATACAATCCTTTTCACTTAATCTATCTATGTTGTGTATTTGCTCCCTGATTAATTCCTGAGGTGTTCTTCTCCAAAAATCAAACATATCCCCTAATGTGATTATTTTTTTTATATTATAACCACAGGATTCAGCTTTATTTATCACATCCTCAATATTTGGAACCTTTGATTTCCACCAACCATAGTGTGCGTCGGTAACAATCAAATATGACATAATATCACATCCTTATTCGCTTTCATGCCATAAAAACCTAATACTTAAATTTTCAGATGATGCACTCTTATTTGTTAAACTTAGCAATATATTTTGACCTTCATTTAATACAATTATATACAACCATAACAATCACCAAAAAAAAAAATAAAAATTTTAGACTAAATAATATAA
>Ga0182240_100257_pt1 | contig 20540 bp, 23 predicted proteins | sample hydfrates4_PW_90_FD_145594 | JGI IMG/M metagenome (GOLD analysis project Ga0182240, IMG submission 145594) | Subsurface microbial communities from deep shales in Texas, USA - hydraulic fracturing test 4_PW_90 | ecosystem: Environmental > Aquatic > Deep subsurface > Shale gas/oil reservoir >...
GTCGTATGCTGATGGAAATGCAACTGAAGAAAGCGATATAGATTTACTTGTTGAGTTTTTATCGCCTAATGTATCGTTATTTTTGTTGTATAGTATTAAGGATGAAATCGAATCTAAGTTAAATAGAAAAGTAGATTTAATTCATGCTCCTGTAGATGAAAATTCAATTATAAAAATAAATAGGGTTGTCGATATTTATGAACAATAGAGATTATCAAATAGTCCATAAAATACTTTTAGAGATAGCTATTATTGAAGAGTTAATAGAAGGTTTTAACTTAGAAAAGTTCATATCTGATGAAAGAACAAAAAGAGCGGTCTGCATGACTCTTATTAATATTGGAGAACTAACCAAGAATCTCACAGAAGGTTTTAGATTAACGCATAATCATATTCCTTGGCGTGCAATTGCAGGGATGAGGGATATTACAGCCCATAAATACCAAACATTAAAAATGGGTGATGTATGGGTTACTTTAGAAAAAGATATACCAAACTTAAAAATGCAATTAAACAATATTTTAAAGAAAGTATAAATTGCAAAGTACATTTTTGAGGGAACCTAGTATGGGTTCCCTTTTTTCAAGTTAAGATAAACTTCCTTGCAGGTTTGTCCTTGCAATTATAACATTTATTATTTATAATAAATATATACAGTCAAGAAGTCTCCCGCCCCGTAGAAGAAAGGGCAAGGAGGCAACGAAACGATGGGCGTTTCGCCTGTCTGGTTATCTCCCCATCCTAAACAGCAGGATAACGGGAGGATAATCCTACCGGATTGTTAGCCGGTGGAGTAAAAAAGGGTAAAAAAAGAAGGCCTTATTGTGTCTTTTAAAAGATGCAGTAAGGCCTTTTTTATTGGGTTTGGTGGTCATCCCATCAATGGCACTTCTTTCTACCACTATTGTGGGGCGCTCGTGGTCAAGAAAGGAGTGATGCCAGTGGAAGCAATTATTTTTGTACTAAAGCTTATAGTAGCAGTTGTAGACCTAATTGCAAAAATAATTGACTACCAAGACAAAAAACATAAATAGAAAACCTGATTTAAACTAGGTTTAAATCAGGCACAAACAAAAAGACTAAAAAACCACCAGTGCCCCTAAAAGGGCTGGTTTAGTTATATTATACCAGCATCTTTATATTTTAGCAATACGGTGGATAAACAAGACGCTGTTCTTTTTAAAAAAGCGTCTCTTTTTACAAAAGAACAAAAAAGGAGGTCGGTTATGACGGTAAAAGAGGCTCAACTCTTAAGAGCTATCCGGGAGATAATCGAAATCCCGGGAGAAGAATTGAACGATTTTGAATGCCTTTTCGCCATTCAAGGATTACTTCTTCATATGTCCTTAAAGGGCATGGAGAAGATATATGCGATATGGGATATTGTAAAAAACCTGGAAAGCATATTCCTTGTTGATGGGGAGGCGGGAGAAAGGCTAAACAGGATAATCGAAATTCTTGATTACCCTAAAGCTTCATAAAATCTAAAAAGGAGGTGAAAGCCCGTCGGGGGATACTGAAAGGTTCCCCCGACGGGGGACCTCACTTCCCTTGGTCGGGCAAAAGAATGGCTGTTGCCGCTAAAAATATAAGAAGAAGAAGGATAACTTGCATGGAAGACCTTGATTATAACTTGGTAGAAACTAACAATAAGGTGTTGGTTTTTATCGATCGGGTACTCTATGCAAAAAAGGATACCACAAATGAAGCATTTGAATGTCTTAAGCGTGTTTTCGAGACACGCAGGTGCTGCTACTAAAAAGATTGTCGCAAAATGTAATTGATAAACTTTCCAAAATTTATAAAAGGAGGTGACCCGCCGGGGGCTGGTATAAACTGGCTCCCGTGCGGGGCCGAAACTATACCTCCCGGCAGAAGTTATGTATAACAAAAACCTGATGACTTTTTCGATGGAGATAGAAAACAGGCCGATAACAATAGAGTTCGATAGGCAAGCAAAAAAAGATCTAAACAGGCTTATGCTAGATAAGTACGAGGTCGTTTCTCTTGTTGTAAAAATGGGAGAACGACTTCTATGGCTAAAATCAGGGGAGAAGTTCAAGATCATAGACAAAGAGCAGTGGATTGGAGTTGTAGGTTATGTAAACGCTATAAGCGACGACATAGTTATAGATATTACGGCTATAGTTGACGGCGATAATATTTACTTCTCCCGCGGCATGAAACTATTTAAGCTGCAGGATGTAGTAAAATGGCCGGCTTAAACTAAAAGAAGCCTGTCATTACTAAAAATTAAAAATTAAGGAGGTGAACCCGTTAGGGGGATAGCTTTATGTTCCCCTTACGGGGAAATCTATCCTCCTTACGGAAAAGATGGCAGTCAAAAATCGTGATGCTTTGACTCTTTTACCAAAGGAACTGGAAAAGCAGCTCCCGACATTGGAAGAAATGGACAAACAAGACGACCCCATGTGCCTTGTAAAGATATTTAATCCGTGCGGAGCCGGTACTTGGTGGGTAGCGGCAAAAGACGAGGACAACCCCGATATCCTTTTTGGAGTTGCAGAAATATTTGAAAGGGAGCTAGGATCCTTTTCCCTTTCGGAACTTAAATCGGTACGTGTTCCGCCTTTTGGGCTGCCGCTTGAAAGGGATCTGTACTATAAGCCAAGACCCCTTTCGGATGTGTTAGAAAGGGGGAATATATAAATGGCCCGTATGGCAAGCCAGGCAAAAGGCGGCTACTATCCGACGCCGCCTGCGGAAATGGCCCTTGTACTAAACCGTCTTACAGTAAAAAATGGGTCTAAAGTCAACATGCTTGACCCGTGTGCCGGAGAAGGCACGGCTCTCAAACAGGCGGCCGACTATTTTAAAAGCCTCGGTGCCGAGGTGAAAACTTACGGCGTCGAGCTTGAAGAAACAAGGGCAGAACTGGCCAAAGAAAAGCTCGACAGGGTAGTCAAAGGGGGATATGAAAACTTGAGGGCTTCAAATGAAGTCTTTTCCTTTATATGGCTCAATCCCCCGTATGACTGGGCAAGAAACGGCCAGAGAATGGAACTTAATTTCTTAAGGGACCTGACAGCTCCCGGCAAATACCTGCAGCCGGGCGGTGTTTTGGGTTTTTGTATACCCCAATACGTCCTCAAGGATTGTGCACAGATTCTGGCCTTTAGGTTTGATAAGCTTACAGTCTATAGGTTTACAGATGATAACTACTCTAATTTTAAGCAAGTTGTGGTATTTGGCCATAGAATGGCTAAAAAAAATGATCCCGACAGAGTACGGGAGATAAAAGAATACTTAATAAAACTCGGAACAAAAGGCCCTGATGTACTCCCGCCGCTTGACTTTGAGGATGAAATAAGCTTTGAAGTGCCGGAGAGTGCGGGCGAAGTAAATCTGTTTCGAGGTTCCATACTTGATCCGGAAGAAATAGCAAGGGATATCGAAAACGCTCCCGGCTGGCAGGACTTTGAGAACCTGCTTATGCCGCCAAATGTACGGGATACCGCTAAGCTTAAAAGCCCTGTGCTGCCCTTAAAACCAACGCATATGGCTACGGCCATTGCCGCGGGAGCGGTCGGCGGCAACATGACCGACCATATTCTTGTAGGGTTGACTGCTAAAAAGGTAGATAAATCAACACAATTCGAAGAAAAAGACAATGGTACCCTCGAGCGCCATATATCTGTAGAAAAGTATGTAACAAAGGTTCGTATATTTAGCTGCCACCCCGGAAAAGAGGGGGTGTATACTCTTGAATAAGAATAGAAGCACCGTAATAATGCAGATTGATGATGAAGGCAAAATATCAGAACTGGCAAGCTATATACTTCCTCCCAAAAATGCACTGATAGCATTCAGAAGGCAAAATGAGTTCCATGATTATAATACATGGAACTATCCGAATGATGATAATGCTATAAAAAAGACTCCCGGCGGCAATTATGCCTATACTAAAAGGGAAAATACGATAGTGTTTACAAGGGAGGAAAAAGAATAACAACTAAACCTGCCCACCGCAAGGGGCAACAAAAATACCTGCGGCACCTTACAAAAAGGGGCCGCGGGGCCCCTTTTTGTAAGGTGGGAAAGGGAAATATGGAGCAACAATTTTTTTGGCAGCAGGATAATTGTTATCAAAATAACAACCATGTAAATCTAAATCTGATAAGAGAAAAAATGGCTGTGTATGGAACCGGTGAACTAGACCTTTTTCAGATTCTTGCAATGATTACAGGAGCCCGGCAGGAGAAGGCTTTAATGAAACTTTCAATGCTGGGTATCAGAGAGCTAAGCAAGATGTCAATAAACGAGATGGGCGAACACGGACTTAGCAAAACAGCAGCCTCTAAACTGGTAGCTTCTTTTGCGTTAGCAGATAAACTACTAAAAGAAAAGCCTGGCAAAGAGCTTTTCATTAAACATCCTGTAGACGTATTTGAACTGCTGAATAAAGAAATAGGGTATCTAGAGCAAGAACATTTCAAGGTTATACTTTTAAACACAAAAAATAAAGTCATAGGCATAAAAACCGTAACAATAGGCACGCTGGACACCTGCCTTGTTCACCCAAGAGAAACTTTTAAGGAAGCCATAAGAAAGTCTGCTGCCGCAATCATTGCGATACACAACCATCCAAGCGGAGATCCTCAACCTTCCTCTCAAGATTTAAAAATAGCCAATCGCCTTAAAGAAGCAGGGGAAGTATTGGGGATCGATCTGCTGGATTTTATAATAATAGGAAAAGAAAAATATGTCAGTCTAAAAGAGCGAGGAAACCTATAGAAAGGGGGGTAGTCCCTAAAGCATTTTCGGGGACTGTCTCCCCCGAAATATGCTTTTTAGGGAAAAGAAATGGAAATAAGCGTAATAGACAAAGGACGTCGATTTTTTTCACAGCTGCATTTTGTGATAGTCGGCCGCCCGGAAATGCTCATAGCCGCAAGCATAGGAAGCCTGGAAACCTCCGTAAATGCTATAACAGCAGCGCTGATAGAAGGAAGGCCCTGCTATATCGAATCGGACAATAACCTTTCACTGCGATTGGATGCCTTCCCCGGCGAATACAAAAGGGTTATAAGAAAAGTAGACTATACTGCCCATGGCCTTATTCTCCACAAAAGTGCAGTTTTTAATGAAGAAGACCCGAGGCATGTTATTCTCGCAGAAGATGGTAATATAAGACACGCCGTCGGCAAATATCTCTCAAAAAAGTTTGCTCTACCCGGTGAGTGGGTTAATCTGTATTATGATATGCTGCCCGATGTTGAAGAACTGGAGGTCCATATAAACCCGCTCATAGATAAATACCGGGGCTTAAAGGCGGTTCGCTTACCCGAGGAAGTTGATGAAGAATACATGCTCGTGCAAATAGACACCCGCCTGAAAAACGGCAGGTTGAAAATACCCTCAAAGCTTGGGTCACCTGTTGGAAAGTTTGATCCCAAATGGGACATGAAAGAATACCTGAAAAACAACATAACCGCACTTGCCGGTCAATTAGATGTTATGCAGCCGCATTTCAACCCTAAAAACCCGAACCACAAAATGGACAAAAATATAGGGCTGATGAAGCGTATCCCATTCCCCGTGCAAGCCGAGCTTATTCAGGGCACCGTAAATGCCCTGACAAACAAAAATGAGCCGTTAAATGCCGTTTTCTGCGGCGGTGATATGGGTACCGGAAAATCAATAACTGCACTGGGCGTTATAAACGTCCTCTATCAAAAAGAAAAAGAAAAGGGCAAAAAAGGATACAAAGTGCTCATAGCTGCCCCTGGTATAACAATACCCAAGTGGCAGCATAAAGAAATCAAAGAAACTCTGCCCTGGGCTAAGGTTAGGGTATTGAAAAACCACAAAGACGCCGTCAAGCTCTACGAAGAAGCCAAAGCCGGATATGAACCGGACGGACTTGAAATAGTCCTTGTAGGAACCGACAGGGCAAAGCTGGGTCCTGATCCGTGGTGTACGGCAGTCTGGAAACGAGTACAGGGCGAGAAATACTACGCCTGGCACTGTCCTGACTGCGGAAAAGCCCTGATTGACCCCGACGGTGATCCCGAAGAAGGAGATTGCCTTGCAGGTTGGGACGTGCTGGCAACCGGTGAGCGCCCGGTAGAAATAAGAGGTAGGAAAGATCCTAATGGTGTACCCGTGGATCATATTTTTTCCAGTTGGCGCAAGCGTTCAAAGCTAAAAAAGTGCACAAGCTGCAATGCTGTACTTTGGAGGCCGGCAGTCAAAAACCGTGGAGAGACCAAAAACAAGCCCAGGTGGTATATCTCCCGGATACTTGCCAAAATGGGGCCGTGGTTCGATATCTTTGTGCAGGACGAAGTGCACCAGACAAAGGCCCAGGACTCCGGCAGGGGAGATGCCTTTGCACAGCTGGTTAAGGCAGCTAAGAAAATCTTAATGCTAACCGGTACACTGGTAAACGGTAAAAGTACAAGCATCAAAGAGATACTCTGGCGTACAGACCCGGGAGAATTGCTTAAAAACGGCTTTAACAGGAATACAGGCATGGTACAGTGGGCAGGACGATATGGTGTCTTGAAAAAAGTAACTACCGTATCGGAAACAGACAACGGTATAACTGTCAGAAAAAAGAAAACAAAACTGCAGCCAACAGAGGAGCCCGGCATAGCACCGCAGATGACGACCGAGTATCTTCTTCATAAAACAGCTTTTATGGAGTTGGCAGATCTTGGATTGCCCCTTGTGGAGAAAAATGAGATACCGGTATTTATTGATATGGACAAAGATCACGCTCTAGAATACAAGGCTTTTCATAAAGCATTGCATGAACACTGCAGAAAATCTGCTATGCGGGGCGGCAAGGGAGCATGGAGCAAATTCCTCCCGGCCGTACTAAATTATGCTGACAGGCCGGATATGGGAGGGTATGTGGAATTTAACAACGGTGATATAATAACCGCTCCTGAATTTGATGAAGGCTACTATAATGCCAAAGAACGTTGGCTTGTAAAAACAGTCCAAAAGGAGCTTTCTGAAAACCGGGGAGTTGTGATATATAATAAGTATACTGCAAGCTATGGACTAAACGAAAGAATTCAAAAAGTATTAAAGGACCACGGTATAGACGCAAAAATACTTAAATCCAATACAAACCCGGAGGAACGAGTGAACTGGCTTTCGGAAAGAGAAAAAGAAGGTTGCAGGGTAATAATCTGCAATATGAGACTTGTAGAGGTAGGGCTTGATCTCTTACCGTGGCCGACACTTATTTTCTACCAGCTGGACTACGATATCAACATCGTCCGACAGGCGGGGGCCCGTTCCTGGAGGATAGGCCAGCAGAGAGAATGCAGGGTATATTATCCCATCTTAAACGAGACCCAGCAGGTGGCACAGTTTAAAAACATCATGAGCAAAAGGGCACACGCTTTAATGGTTGAGGGCAGGCTGGACCGCTCAGAGCTTGCAAAGTTCGGGAAAGATGAGCATAATTCCATGGCAGCAGATCTGGCAAACTGTCTTTCAAACTCCGGCCTGACAGATCGCTGGCGGGAGCTTGCGGAGAAGGACAGGGACGAAGGTTTAAAAATCGTCTCCGAAGAGGACTTCGAGTCCGAGATCAAAAAAGCAATGAAGAAACTGCAGAAAGCAACAATGAAGCTCTGCGGTGTAACAGAATTAGAGCGCAAGCGGTTCCTGAAATCCCTGGAAGGGACGGCACAGTCTGAACCTACAGACATAAAAGAAAAAGCAGCTCAGCTTTCGATATTCGACATTACTCCACAGCCACAAGAGGAAAGCAAAAAAGGAGAAGTCAGCTTTGCTATTACTCTCAAGGTTGTGGAAAAGCCCAGGGGCCGCGGCAGGAAGAAAGTTGCTGTTGGCCAGTTGGGATTCGATTTTTAAAAGCACTTAAAAAAGAATTAATGAAAAGCTTTCCGGGGTTATTACGGATATGTTTATTAACGGTACTATTATAGAAATTGCTAAAATGTTCACTATTTCCTCGGCAGATACGAACAAGAATGTTTGTCATAAATAATGCTAAAAATTTAATTGATTTTATGACGACAATAACATATACTATTAGTAAAAGGGAGGTGCAACTATGTTAAATTTTGAATTAGTAGGAAAAAGGTTTAATGAGTTACGAGTTAATAGTGGTTTTACTCAAAGTCAACTTGCAAAATATTTACAGGTAGATCAAAGTTATATCTCGAAATGTGAAAAGAATGAACGTCAATTTAGTGTAGATGTCCTTGAAAAAGCTGCCAATCTTTTTGGATGCTCTATAGATTATTTTACAAATGAAGATAGTAAATACTCGCCAATGCCTATTGCTCTTCGGGCAAAAAGTGTTACTACTGAAGATTTAGAAACCATAGCAGCAATGAATAAGATTGCATTAAATTTACGATATATGGAAGATTTACTCAAGGGGGAATAAAAGTGAAAGAGAAAATTGAAATAAATTCAGAAGCCATAAATTTACGTAAATACTTTGGGATAGATATATATTCCCCTATAGATATTTTTTCCATAATTAATAATAGCGAAGACTTAACTATAGTCTTTTATCCGATGAGTGAAAGAGTAAGTGGAATTTGTATTAGGGATGAAAAAAACAAAATAATTGGTATAAATTCAACTACAACTTATGGTCGTCAAAGGTTTACAATGGCTCATGAGCTATATCACTTGTTTTTTCATGAAAACTTTAAGAGTATAGTATGCTCAAAAGATCTTGAGAAAAACAAAGACCCTCAGGAAAAAGAAGCCGATATGTTCGCATCATATTTTTTAGCTTCTTATGAATCCTTAAATGACTATATAAAAAGCAAATTGAAAAAACAAAAAAATACCCTAGAAGTTGAAGATGTTGTAAGAATAGAACAGCATTATGGATTAAGTAGGCAAGCAACTTTATGGAGATTAGTAAATGATGGTTATTTATCTCGTGAAAAAGCAGACACCATGAAAACCGGGATAATTTTATCTGCACTGAGGCTTGGGTTTGATGATAAATTGTATTTACCGGCCCCTGAAGAAAAGCAATATACTACTCTGGGTAAATATATTAAATTAGCAGAGGAGTTAAAAGAGAAAGGGCTTATTTCTAATGGCAAGTATGAAGAACTTTTATTAGATGGCTTTAGAGGAGATATTGTATACGGTTTGAACACAGAGGGAGAAGAAAACTATGACTAAGAAATTGTTTTTTGATACAGATTGTGTCTCTTCTTTTCTGTGGGTTAAAGAGGAAAATATTTTATTAAAATTATATCCTGAAAGAATAATATTGCCTCAAGAAGTTTTTATTGAATTATCAAACCCAAGTATACCTCATATTAAACGTAGAGTTGCTGTGTTATGTTCAAACGGAGATATTACTACTCAAAAGATACTAATAAATACTGAGGAGTATAATTTATATTACCAACTAGCGATTGCACCACCTAAAGGAGAAACAGTTATTGGTAAAGGTGAAGCTGCTGCTATATCCTTGGCAAAAGTATACGGTGGAATCCTTGCCAGTAATAACTTAAAAGACATTTTTAAATATGTGGAAAAGTATAAATTGGATCATGTGACTACAGGCGATATATTAGTATCTGCATTAAAAGCAGGAATTATTGATGAAAGCACCGGGAATCAAATTTGGAGTAAAATGCTTTCAAAACGTAGACTTTTACCAACAGCTTCATTCTCCGAATATCTTGAAAGGCATTCAATAGAAATAGCTGATACCAGAGAAAATACATACAAGAAATTAAAACGGAAAATATAGCAACCCTGAACCTAATAAATCTAAAAAGATGTTTGCAAATTTTTTAATCATTATTTATAATAAAATTACAGGTATAAGCAGTTTTCCGTCCCGCCTTTTCAGGCAGCAGGACAGGAAAGCAACGAGAAGGCGAGCTTATTCGCCGAGTAACCCTCCCGCTCCGTTTCGTGATGAAACTGCAGGGCAAAAGGGGGATAAACTGCTTACTAGGCAGGTAAAAAGGATTATAAAGGGTCATATTATGTCTTTAAACAGGTATAATATGACCCTTTTTTATTGTTTTATAAAAAGGCACTGCGTGCTAAAAATTTTTCGCGTGGTGCCTTTTTTATTTAATAAAGCCCTCCGCCGGGGCGAGATAAAACAGGTGGTCACCGGTTAGACCTGTGGCCCCGGGTCTTTCCGGTGGGAAAGGAGGTAAAATGCATGCGCTGAAACTGGACAGCATTGCTGCGGTTACCGAAGATAGTGGGGAAATAATAGGAAACATTGTTTTCTATCAAAGTTTCCTGACATTCTTTTAAGATTTGTTCTTTGAACTCAATCAATATACTGTCTTTTAGTCTTTTTTATCTTACCCCCTGTTTGATACTAATTCTAGCATATACAAGTACTTACTCCAAAGATTCTAGGGGGCTATATAGCAATCTCGGGTGTTAGTTTTCGCTTTTGTCTATTTTGACTATTATATTTGGGTTTTTCCACAATACTATCAATTAAATCTCTTTTACCACCTTCTTTATATTAATTAGGATCTAAAAGTTGTTTTCTAGCTTCCTCATATTCTTTGACATATTTAGCAACAGTTTTTCTATTTATACCAGTTTCCTTAGCTATACATCTAAATGATTTTCCGTCTAAATATGCCGATATGATAATTTGTTGTTTTTGTAGCAGATCTATCAACTCCCCAACCTCCTATGTAAACAGATACATAGGATTTTATTCTAAACTGGGGTTCTTTTCAATTAAAATAGTGGTACACTTTTAAGTTATCATAAACACAAAAAAACCGAACAAGAAGAAAGCATCGGACAAATTTCGATATTCGACCTTACACCCGTCGGAAAAGGAGAAGATGAAGAAAACAGCTTTTCCGTTTCTCTCAAGGTCGTGAAAAAACCCCGGGGCCGGGGCAGAAAAAAAGTTGCAGTCGGCCAGATTGGATTCGACTGGTAGCGGAAAACGTTTCGGATGTCATAAACCCGAGGCGTTTTTTTCTTGCAATTATTCAGAAATTTACATATAATAAAGTTATAGTAAGCAAGAAGTCTCCCGCCCTAAAAAGAGGGCAAGGAGGCAGCGAAGCGACGGGCATTTTGCCTGTCTGGTAACTCTCCCGTCCAAAAAAGGACAATGGAGAGATAACCTGCTTAAAAAGTAGACAAAAAGATTAAAATAGGTCCTACTATGCCTTGTTCCAAGGGTATAACCAGGGCCTTTTATATTGTCTAATAAAAAGGCACTGCGCGTTGATGAAAATTTTATTTTCGCGTTGTGCCTTTTTTATTTCAAAAAAAGCCCACCGCCGGGGCAAGTAAAAAACAGGCGGTCGCCGGAATTTTTCCCGTGGCCGCCTCTGGCCCGGGATTATTCCGGTGGGAAAGGAGGATAAATGCACGCTCTAAAATTTGATTTTGCTGCGGTTACCGAAGAAGCAGGAGAGATAATAGGTGATATTGTCTTCTACCAGATAAGCGAGCAGCTTGTCAAAAGAGATAACCTGCGGCAAAAACTCATTGATGCAGGCCTGGACACCGGATTTATGCCGCCTGACATTAGAGTGACTGATGCATTCAGGCGTGCAACCAGTGCAGTAGAAAGAAAGGGAGTAATCGTGGACAAAGAAAGCGGGATAGTTGATAACTATCTCGTAAAAGAAGTGTCTTCCGACAATGAGCAGATACTGCGTTTTATTGTCCGGGAGACAAGGGACGCAAAAGGAAAAAGGCTCAGTTATAAGCCAAACATTGGAAGGCTTATGCTAAATAAGGAGTCCGGTACATTGGAGTATTATTGTACTCCTTTAAGCATAGCAGACGAGATGTGCCGGGAAGCAAAGGACCTTTTTGCTATCTATCAAACACACCACGATGCCCGTGCTGTAAGATCTGTTGTTTTTAGGATCCTGCAGAGCATGGGGCCAACTCCCATGAAGGAATCCGGAGGAATATACTTTGTTCCTAAAAGATACCGGGAGGAAGTTGGTAAACTCGTGTCGTTTATTCAGTCCCTTGATGGCGGCTCAAACGGCTACCGGGTACCAGTGGTGAACAACAAAGAAAGCAAAGACATGGTCCGCACTGAGCTTACCAATCACATTAAAAGTTTGCTGGATAAGCTTAAGAAAAACGCAAGCCTGCCCAAAATCTCCAAAAGCAAGACTAACCCGCTTTTAGAAGAAGCTCAGGCAGTTATGGCTGATTTTAAAAACTACCAGGATGCCCTTAATGAAGACCTTGCTGACCTGAGCGAAATGCTTAAAGAGGTAAGAAAAGAGATGAAAAACATTGATGACAAAATCGCCGCTCAACAAGACAAGCGGCGGGTAAGAAAAATAAGGAAATAGAAAAAGGAGGATTGAAAAAAATGATCGATAGTTATATCAAAGCCGGCTACCCGGCAATAGTTGTGGAAACTCCCGAAGAAAATCGGGCACTAAAAGAGATCAAGCGTATTGCAGAAGACCTTGAGCTTGAAGTAGCACTCTGGACATCCACTAAAGGCTTTATAGACGGCCTTAATGGAAGAAACGAGTCCTGTAAGGACCCGGTGTCGGCATTAAACATGGCTTCCGAGCTTATGGAGGACACCGTATATGTCCTTTTGGACTTCCATCCTTATATCACGTCTCCCGATGTATGGAGATTGGCCAAGGACATGTTTAAGGAGCAGAAATCACGGGGTATCACATTCATTTTTGTAAGCCCGCAGTTTAAGGTGCCCCTTGAACTTGAAAGGGAAATGGTTGTTACAGACCTGCCTCTCCCGGGTCGAGAAGACCTGGAAAAAATAATGAATGATATTGCAGAAGCGGCGGAAACAAAACCGCCTGAAAACAAAAACGATGTTTTGGACGCTGCCCTCGGCCTTACTATAACAGAAGCCGAGAACGCTTTCGCGTTGTCTCTTGTAGAAAAAGAAGGCTTTGATGCCTTCACAATTGCAAGGGTAAAGGAAAACATCGTCAGAAAATCAGGTGTTCTTGAAATTTTTTCACCCGATACAAACATGGAAAGCATAGGGGGACTTTCAAACCTCAAAAACTGGCTCAAAAACCGTGTAAGCGCCTTTTCGCCCGAAGCACAGGCTTATGGCCTACCCGCTCCAAAAGGCTGCCTGTTGGTAGGTGTTCCCGGCTGCGGTAAATCTCTTTCCGCCAGGGCACTGGCAGCTGAATGGAAGAAGCCGTTACTTCGGCTTGATGCCGGCAGGCTGTTCGGCTCACTTGTGGGCGAATCCGAAAAGAACACCCGCCGAGCTTTGGAGATAGCAGAAGCAGTCGCCCCTGCTGTGCTCTGGCTGGACGAAGTCGAAAAAGGGCTTGCCGGCGTGCAGTCTTCCGGCCGTTCTGACGGTGGTGTAACCGCGCGTGTTTTCGGTCAGTTTTTAACCTGGCTCCAGGAGAAAAAGTCTCCCGTGTTCGTAATAGCCACAGCAAACGCTGTAGAGCAGCTGCCGCCGGAGTTCTTAAGAAAGGGCAGGTTTGATGAGATATTTTTCGTTGACCTGCCTTCCAAAAAAGAACGGGAGGAAATATTTAAGGTCCAGCTCAATAAAAGAAACCGCAATCCCGAGGACTTTAATATTTCTGAGCTGGCAAAGGCGACGAATAAGTTCACGGGAGCAGAAATTGAAGAAGCTGTCGTTGCTGGTATGTTTGCCGCCTGGAACGACGGCAGGCGGGAGGTAACGACAACTGATATTCTTTCTGCTGCCGGAGAAATCACGCCGATGACGGTCGGTATGGCTGACAGGATAGACTCTTTGCGAAGCTGGGCGGAAAATTCCGCACGCATGGCAAATTCTGTAGAAAAGAAAAACAGTGGGCCTGCACGCGTAATCCGCAATAGGGGGTAAGGTATATGTCTCACTTTACGACCGTAAATGCGGAAATCAAAGACTTAGAAGCTATGCGGGCCGCTGTTGCCCGCATGGGCTTTGAACTGAAAGAAAATGTTGAGTGCCGATACTTTTCCGGTTCTCCTGTAAAAGAGCTTGTTATAATACTTCCCGGTAAATACGATGCTGCTCTAGAAAAGCAGAAAGAAGGCACATACAAGATAAGTGCCGACTTTTGGGGCGGACACGTTGCCGAATATATCGGGGAGGAAGGCAAAAAACTCATGCAGGCTTATGCCGCCGAGAAAGCCAAAATAGAGGCCCGAAAGCGGGGCTTTTCGGTTACGGAAAGGACAGAAGGCAATGATCTGCTCCTTTCAATCCGTGACTCTCAAGGCGGCACATTAAAAGCCTGGATCGGCCCGGACGGGCAGACAACGTTTCAACCGAGCGGCATAAAGGGTAAGTCCTGCATGAAGTTTATGGAGTTGGAAAAGGCCCTCGGGGCCGTGGAAGAACACATGGTTACGGGAGATTATTATGCAGAGGACAAAGTGCAGCAGGAAATAAGTATCAAAGGGCACTTCCTCTGCGGTTAAAGAAAGGGAAGGGCGAAAATACCCTTCCCTTATAAATATTATAAAGGGAGGAGTGTTTTTAATGGATGCATTTGAGGCAATAGCAGGAGTTCATATCTATTATAGAGCAGATATTGCGTTAAAAAAAGAGGCCAGGGAAGGTTTTAGGTGGCTAAAGAAAAACCGGCAGGTTGCCGAAGAACTGCTTGATAATATGGAAGTTCTAAAAGAGAGAAGTGTTAATAAGGTAGACCATACAGTTTTCTGGAGGGCATATAACAAACTATTTGAAGAAATTGTATTAAGTCGTTACCCCGAATTAACGCCGTCACATGACTTTTATGGTGCAAGGTGTTTTGAATTTAATGGAAAAAGGTATCTCTGTGGGGATGAATATGACTGTTATCCATTTTACTTAGATAAGGAATTACTGGAAGAACGCTTAGATGATCTTGCCTTAGAATTAGAATAGCAGCAGTACAGCTGAGTTTTACCCGGCTGTACATGTATACAAGCAAAGCGCAACTTAAAAAAGAAATTATAGCGTTGATGAGATTTTCAGCAACGTTATAGAAATTTGCCGGCTGCGGGAAGAAAGGAGAGGAGATAGGATGGCTCATCTCAACTGGTGCGGTAAGCCATGTGTCGGGTGCCAGTCTCCCTGCATATTGGACGAATCTATTCCATGCAGTCCTGACTGCGAGGAACTGGACCCGTTAACAGGGGATCCTGCGGGAGAAGATTGCCTGCATTGTGATGCCCTGCAGGAATAAAAAAATCGATTTCGGTACAGAAAAAAAGAATTTGTGATAAACTCCCGGTTTATGTAAAAAAAGGAGTGATTAAGAAATGGAAAGATACTCAACTTATGTATCACCTATGAGAAATGAGCTCATGGTGTTTGGTAATATTGACGGAGAGCAGAAACTGCTTTTTTCCGTCAACGGATTTGAGGAAAATATTAACTTTACCTCCATGAGCAAACAAGAAAGGATAGAATACGTTTCCTCCTGCTTCGGTGATGTAATAGACGACCTGCTGGCAGGATTGGTGTCAGAGTAGACAAGTAGACTAAAGGCGAAAGTTTACCATTCCGCTTCAAAACCCCAAGGACTTTTTGATGACTGGGACGATGAAGAGGTAGATGATGCCTATGCTGAAAAGTGGTGATATAGTTGTTGCTCGCTTTGAAGGGAAACAAAAAACGTCCAGCTTTAGTGGTGAACACAAAAAGGTTCACAAAAGCCAGAAATGCCATTATAATAATGGCTATATCTAAAGTTAACAGTAAGCCGAAGTATTACGAATATCCTATCAAAGAAAAGCATTGAAATAAAAACGTGAAAAATAGTAAAATAAAACAACCCCAAATTATACAGTATGACCAGGTTGCGGGAGCGACCAGAGGTGCAGGGTAAATCCCAAGAGGTGCCTGTGACACAACGGTCATACTGTTTTCATTTATTCTATAATTTTTACGTCATTAGCAATTAAATTTATAATAATATCAATATGTGACTTAGAATTTGGACGAGGACAGTATTCTCTAGAAAGGCATCCAGCTATAGCATCGACAACTTGGATGCCTTTTTCTTTTTCTGAAGCCTCCGTCTAAATCTATGATTTAATGGAGGAGGTTCACTAGATCCACAAAAAAGCAAATTTTGGCTAAAATGAATGCTTTAATTTTATTTTTTTATCTATTATGAACTCTGAAGTCCAAAGACCTATAATTCTTCAAAAAAACCGCCCAATTAAAACAAAAATACTGGACTACTTTGAATATCCTAAAGCTATGAGATATACTGATTTCAAAAATGATTGGATAGGAAAAATTGAAAATATCTTAATGGAAGGCGAACTATTGTTGTATGAGCTGGGATTTTAAGGGAATCATATGACGAATTTTTTATTTAAAACTAATACCCCCTGCTTCATGGTAGTAGCTCTAATAATTTATACATTTGTTCTTTTTTCTCCAGTAATTTTGAACGGGTTCGTAGGGTGGTTTTAACAAGTTAATAGATATTTAACTATTAATTAAGAGGTCGAACCCTTCCTTTATAGTAAAGGGTTTTTTTATGTCCAATTTTAGTGTAACTATTTTTAAATTTTGGTAGGAATATAAAAGATGCTTGTATAAACATATAGAATACCTAGAGTTAATTGTAGGAGGGGATAGAAAATGAATTATAATGAAATGTCAAAAGATGAATTGATAAAAGAAATAAAAAGGTTAAAATCAGATAAAAGTTATGGATTAATATGGGAAGAAAAACCTGAAAATATGGATGAAATTTTAAAAGAGAACTATCCTGTTTTAACTAATGTTTCTGAAAAAGATATAATTAACGACTTAAATAAAAATGTTAATTTATTAATTGAAGGCGATAATTTACACTCATTAGAACTTCTTTATACTACACATGAAAAGAATATAGATTGTATTTTAATTGATCCTCCATATAATACAGGAAATAAAGATTTTATATACAATGACCAATATATAGATAAAGAAGATAATTGGAGACATAGTAAATGGATTTCCTTCATGCATAGAAGATTAAGTATAGCTAGAAAACTTTTAAAAGAAGAAGGAGTAATATTTATACATATTGATGAAAATGAATTCGCACAATTAAAACTATTATGTGATGAAGTCTTTGATGGAAATAATTTTATTGGAGCTTTTATTTGGAAAAGTAGAGGGGGTAAAGGCGGTACTAATGATAAAATTGCTACTGAACATGAGTATATATTCTGTTATGCTAAAAATTATCAAAAAGCAAAAATAAAAACTATAAAAAAGATAGGAAAAGAAAGAAGAGAGCAATTAAGACAATGGGGTCAGGAAATATATAGAGAAAATAGACCATATATGTTCTTCCCCCTTCTTTATAAAGAAGAAGGAAATATAAAAGCCACAATAACAGATGAAGAATACCAAAAAATATATGATCCAGTAACTGATACTTTTGATGACGATTTTCTTGAAGAACTCAAAGAAAAATATGAACAAGAAGGTTGGAATTTTGTATTACCAATTAGAGAAGAAGGTTATGGAAGATGGAGAGCAGGAAGGAATACAATAAAAGAATTATTAAAAGTAACAGATGAGGATAAAGAAAGAATCGAGTTTGAAAAGGATGGAGATACATTTGTAGCTAAAAGAGTATATCCAGCAGGAAATGTAACAGAAACAGCTATCGGAACTTTAATCCTAGATAAAGGAACAGCTTCAGATGGAACTAAAGAATTAAAAAGAATATTTGGAGAAAAAGTTTTTGATACTACAAAACCACTTGATGTAACAATTTTCTTATTAGATTTAGTTTTATTTAACAAATCTGAGGGAATTGTATTAGACTTTTTTGCTGGTTCAGGAACAGTAGGAGAAGCTGTACTAAAATATAACAAAGATAATAATAAGAATTTTAAATTTATTCTTTGTACAAATAATGAAATGAAAGAACAAACTAGAAATAACCTAATAAGAAACGGAATTACTCCTGACATGGAGGAGTTTAAAAATGAAGGGGTTTGTAGAAAGGTTACCTATCCTAAATTAAAATCAATAATTGAAGGGTATGAATATACAGGAAAAATACAAGAAGTATTAGCGGAAGAAAAAATTAATAAAACATTTGTAAGAAATATGGACGAGCATTATGAAAAATTTAATGAACTTCTTAATAATGATGATGAAACATATTCAGAAGTTAAAGTAAAAGTTATAAATGATAAAATACAAATAATTGGAGTTAAAGAAATAGAATCAAGAATGGAAGGATATTTAGCAAATTTAAAATACTATATTACCGATATTATTCCTAAAAATAGAAACAAAGACCAAATGAAAATAATAATGGCCCAAAAAATATATGATTTATTGTGTATTAAGGAAAATTGTTTTGAATTAGTTAAGGAAGAAGACTTTTTCAGGATATACAGACAAGGTAATAAAATTTTAGGAATATATACATTTTTTAGGAATAACCAATTAGAAGAATTCAAAAAAGAAATAAATAAGTTAGATGCTGAAGAAAAAATAATATATAGTTTTAGTTTTACAGAGGAAGTTCAAGAAGATTTATTTAATGATATTGAATACACCAAAGTAAAAGCAATCCCTAATAGAATTTTAGAAATGTTAGAGGAATTAAGGGGTGAGGAGAGATGAGTTTTAAAGATATTGAGTATCAGACAAAAGCTATTAATAACTTAATTGAAGCTACGGATAACTTACTAGTTAATAGACAGCCATCACCAGTAATTGCATTTAAAGCTCCTACTGGTTCGGGGAAAACAGTTATGACAGCAAAATATATTCAGAAGTTATGTTCAATTATGGAAGACAATATATGTTTTATTTGGGTTTCAATAGGACAAGGAGAACTTCATAAACAATCAAAATTAAAGCTTGAAAATATTTTTGAAGGATTTCCGAAAGTTTCACTATTAGGTGAAGAATTCTTTGGGTTTAAAAAAGAAATTGAACGAAATGAAGTAGTAGTGGTAAATTGGGAATCAATTAATAATAAAGATAGAGAAGGTAATTATACAAATGTTCTGATGCGAGATGGAGAAAAAATAAACTTTAGACAGGTTCTTCACAATACAAGAGAAGCAGGAAAAAAGATATTTTTAATTATTGATGAAAGTCATTTTGGAGCAAGTACTGAAAGAGCAAATGAATTACGAGATGAAATTAAAGCAAATATTACTCTAGAAATGAGTGCTACTCCTAAATTAATTCCTAGTCAAGATGATGTTCTAGATTATAAAGCTGCTTATGTTAGAGTAAGGATAGAAGAAGTTATAAAAGAGGAAATGATAAAAAAACAAATAATAATAAATGAAGGTTTAACAGACATTGCAGAAAGAACAATTGATAGACGATTATTGGAAAGTGCTTATGAAAAACGGGAAGAATTGAAAAGTTTGTTAGAAGTAGAGAACAGTAATGTTAATCCATTAGTAATAGTTCAATTACCTAATGGTGAAGAAGGAGAGAGAAAAAAAGATACAGTCATTGAATTTCTAAAAGAAAAAGATATATCAATAGATAATGGTAAATTAGCTATTTGGTTAGATAATGAAAAAGAAAATTTAGATAATATTACTGATAATACCAATAGTGTAGAGTTTTTAATCTTTAAGCAAGCTATTGATACAGGATGGGATTGTCCAAGAGCACAGGTTTTAGTTAGGTTTCGTGATAGTCAATCAGAAGTATTTGCTAGACAAACTCTTGGTAGAATACTACGGATGCCTGAACAAAAACATTATGTAGATGATAAATTAAATAAAGCATATATTTATACTGATTATACGGGAAATGTGTTAAGTATTATTGACAATGAGTTTGATTATCCGATTGGTAGAATTCGACCTATACCTCTTCAAAAAAGAGAAAACATAGAGAATATAAAACTTTCCAGAGAATTTATACATAGAAGAAGGAAAAATATTGTAAAAGAAACAGTACAAGCAAGTTTTAATGAAATGATAGAAAGTCTAGGTTTTATAAAAGGGGACTACGAACATAATGTGAACATTTTAGAAGATAATGGATTTGAATTAGATATAAGTAAACTTCAGGAGAATATCATTGGAGAATTAGAGATTGAAAGTAGAGATTTATTGACTATTGATGACATTTCAGGAGAAGAAGTTAATATTGAAATTGATGAAGAAAGAACTGAAGTTTTATTTAGAAGGTTGCTCTGGAAACATTCAAGAGCATTAGGTAATAATAGGGATATATTATTCAATGTGCTAAGAGAAAGTATTTACGAGTTTTTCTATGATTATATTGTAAGATTTATGGAAGATAGTGATTATATAGTTAAGATACAAAAGTTATTTGTATTGAATTATAGATTTTTTAATAAGTTAATAATTGATGTGATTAACAAGTACAACGAATTGAAAGAAGATGATATAAACGAGATAACAGTATATACAGAATCTGTATATAAATTACCAATTAAGATAAATATAAATCCTGAAGTATATGAGAAAGTAGAAATAGGTCAATTACCCACCACTTAGGCTAACGCCTTGAAGTGGGGGCTTGCGGTAATATAACGTTTTAATCGTTATGTCTGTAAGCCCGGTTGATTAGCCTCAGCCACCGGGTATTACCCGACGGGGCTACG
>Ga0182240_100262_pt1 | contig 20053 bp, 23 predicted proteins | sample hydfrates4_PW_90_FD_145594 | JGI IMG/M metagenome (GOLD analysis project Ga0182240, IMG submission 145594) | Subsurface microbial communities from deep shales in Texas, USA - hydraulic fracturing test 4_PW_90 | ecosystem: Environmental > Aquatic > Deep subsurface > Shale gas/oil reservoir >...
CTCTTCCCAGTGGTCATTTAATATTGTTTTAATTTTTGGATGATTTTTTGATTTATTTTTGCTCATAATATTTTTATCTTTCTACAAAGTTATCCACATTCCTGCAAAAGCATAGTTTCCTATATAAAGATAAATTTAAAGTTTTAAAGTTAAAAAACGCCTCTGAGAATATATCAGAAATCATATCTCACTCTGTTGAAAATTCCTTCTCCAATGAGAAACTGGTTGAGTATATATTGGATCAGGAGATTCAAGCACGAGAAGCAGCCAGACTGGAAAAATACCTAAAACAGGCTGCATTCCCAGAATATAAAACTCTGGCTGAGTTTAATCTTGAAGAACAGCAGACTCTATCTAAAAAACAGTTTAACCAGCTTAAGGAACTATCCTGGCTTGAGCGGGGCTACAATATAGTCCTGCTTGGACCTTCGGGTGTAGGTAAGACTCACCTGAGTATTGGCCTCGGTATTCATGCCATTAACGAAGGCTACAAAGTAATTTTTGCAGGAATTAGTGATTTGATTTATTGGCTTAAAACTGCTGAAATGATCAGATCTTCTAAAACTAAACTCAATAGAGTTTTAAAGTGTGATCTTTTAATTATCGATGACATTATGTTTATGGCAATGGAAAAACAGGAATCTAACCTCTTTTTCCAGCTGATAAACAAGCTGTATGGTCAGACTTCAATTATCATCACCTCAAATAAAGGGCCTTCAGATTGGGGTGAACTAATAGGTGATCAAGCTATTACAGCTGCAATTTTAGATCGCATAGTTCATAAGTGTGAAATCATCAATTTAGATGGTGATAGCTATCGATTGACTCACAGAGAAACCATTTTTGGAAAATCTTAGGTGTAAAATCTTAATGAGCGAAAAGTGTAAAATATTATTTGACATTCACATCAATACCCTCATCATTGATAGGAAACTCAAAGTAATACCAGTTACCTTCTAAATCAGTTCTATATTGATCGCTGCCTTCTAATCCTTCGAGCCACTGTTCTTCTGCAATGACTAATTCATCTTCATCATTGACAGGCTTTTCAGGGAAGTCTTCTCTAATTATTTTTAGTTTATATTCACCTTCTGGAAAGTTAAATCCACTTTCTCTATAGGGTTTTCCTTTATAATAATTTCCAACTTGATAATTTGTACTCATTTATTTCAACTCCCAATAAATTTTAGTGATTATAATAATTTTTAGACTCCCATTTATAACTTTTAAATTCAAATATAATTATCAAATTTAACTATTTGTAACAAAGTCCGCAATTAAGTTCTTTAAATATAATACCCAGGTTTGTTACAGATCATTAATTTTTAAACTATTTATAGATATCTCGGTCACGAGAAAGACCTTTTGTCTTATTTTAAATGGACTGATAAAAAATAATAGGTAATTGTTTTAAATATAGACTTTAAGGAAATAAGAAACATTTTCTTTCGTGATTGAGAAATGGTGATGCCAGTGGGACATTTAAATTTATTATTAATGCCCTGGATTTTACAATTTAATTTATATCACAATAAACTTGCAAAAACCTTTCTTTTCATATCAGTATTTGGTTAAGCTGCAAATTTAATTATAGAAGACATATTTCCAAACCCATGTTAAATAAAAGATAGCTTCTCATTCTAAAACTAAGCTTTGTGGGTTATTTGGATTCGACCTGTCAATGTACTTTCCTTTAAATCCGATTAATGTCAAAAAAATTTTATCTAACATATTTATCATAAACAAATACTCTGCATATGGACTAGAGAATATACTTTTTTCAGAGTCTATTTGACTACAAAAGCAACCTTGATGAACTAATTTGTTTCTGCTTGATTTAAATAATTTTATTTCTTTATAATTATATTTTAATCCTATTTGTTCGAACATTTTTTTAATTAAATTTCCAAAAGATTTTCTGTTTAAACTTTTTAAGTTAATATTATTTTCATTCCCAATAAGTTCCTGTATTTTATCATGTCCTATCTCTAATTCTTTTAATTTATCATTTAAACAATAATAAAGTTCTTTTTCTATTTGTTTTTCATATTTTTTAGGAGGAAAAATATATCCTATATTTTCACTATTGTTAATAAAAGAATTTATTAAAATTTCTAATACCACGGCAAGTTTTACTCCTCTAAGTTCTAAAAAATCGTGTGTTGATCTTGCATAAATTAAGGCTTCTATTCCTTTATTCAAATTATAATCCTTCTTATTATTTGCATATTGATTATACGTTTGATTAATAAATTCTGATATTGGCATATTCTCAAAAAAATCAATCACCTTAAATGGAACATATTGATTAGTTACCCGACTAAAATGTTTAATTTTAACTAAATGATCATCAGAAACATTCTTTTCTTTATAATAAATATACTGAATTTTAGTTCCTCTAGCTAAAGACAATAAAAAACATATGTTATCAACTATTTCAATTATTTTTTCAAATTTATAGCTAATTGAACTTAATATTTCAATTTCTCCTGTTATATCTATTCCCTTTTTGGCTTTAATATTATTAATTTTTTCTCTATAGTTATTTATCACTTTAATTTTTATATCCAAATCTTTTTTAATATCAAGATTCTGACCTTTTTTATTAATTTTTGCAAATTCAAAATTGGTTATTCCAAAACTATATTTAGTATTTTCAGACTTATCATCCTTCATTACTATCAACCTGCTAGTGTGAAATAAAATCCAACTCCCATAAAAATCTTTTGTTATATCTGGTTTAAAAAACATTTCACTAAATGGACCAGTAGTCTTTAAACTCCAGCTTTTATCAAAAGTATTTCCTGAAAATTCTTTAATTTGTTTATTCAAAACAAGAGAATCGGGAATAGAAAAACCTATCATAACCTTACCATTTTTGAATTGACAAGCATAAAATTCACATTTATATTCATCATTTTCTTCAGTATATATGATTCCTTTTCCTTCATATTCAAATAAAACTTCACCATATTTAACTATTTCATCAGATAAACTCATATTTTCACCTCTATAAAATCAGATATATCGGTCAGCAATATTAAATTCTAAAAATTAATAAAGTTAGATAAACATATTTGGATACAAAAATATTTAAACTATAGACCTCAATTACATTAAATTATCCGTCTTATTATTCTTCCAATATATCTTCAATTAGAGGTTCCACACCTTTATCAATCAGTTCCTCAATAATTCGTTGAGCATGGAATCTATTAACCTCATTTGCATTATAATTAAGTACTTTTGCTGCTATCTCTTTAGAAACAAATGGAAACTTAGCTTTAATTATGTTTTTTGCAATTGATGAAAATTTATCATGATGTTCATATCTACTGCAAGAATCTATGAAATTTTTTTCAATAAGCTTCATGATTTCTGAAGAATTAGTTTTATTAATAGTCATAAATTTAATTATAATATTTTTGAAATTTGATTGTGATATTATTTCATCGCATAATCTTTGACCACTTAATTCATATATGAAGTTTTCTACATCTTCATCAAATTTATTTGCCTCTATCTTTGTTTTCACTTTCTCTTCTCTTCTTTTGTCTTTAAGATATTTAATTGTTTGTTTTACACTTTCAAGCAATACTTCTGCATTTTCAAACCTAATATTTGGACTTTCATTCCTGGCTTTTTCAACTACACTTCTCAAACGATGTCTTTTATTTGAAGGATCCCTAGTAAATATGAAATTTATTAAACTTCCTAGTGAATAAACATCACTTTTTTTATTCCCATCTTTTAATTTCATAAATTGTTCGGGGGCACAATAAGCGTACTGGCCAAACGAATGTGTGTCCACTGTTCTATGTGAATGAAAAACATCTAAATCCTTACCCAAACCAAAATCCGAAATATTGATATTATCATTTATAATTAAAATATTATTAGGATTAATATCCCTATGAACAATTTCTTTATTATGTACTTCTTTAATTATATTTAATATTTTATTTATTATATCTACCTTTTCTTCATTATCAATATCATTATTAACTATATAATCATAAAGAGTAATATCAGCTTCCTCCATAGTATATGAGAATTCATCATTATTAAAGTCATATATATCTATAACACCTTCAACATTAGACAAAGATTTTGTGATTTTAAATTCTCTTTTAAATCTACTACGTATTCCACGATTTGTAAGAAACTCTTCTTTTAATTTTTTAATGATAATTCCTGTTGAAATTTGTTTATATACGACTGCAAAACCACCTTCACCAATATATTTTAAGTCTGAATTAATCTCTACTAAAATATATTTTGAATCTAACTTGTTAATTTTATGATCTTCTAATTTAAGTTCACGGTTAAAGTCATTCACTATTTGTTCAGATAATTCTACAGCTTCTACTTCAGTAACTCTATTTTCTATTTGAATAAACTTAGTGCTTAATATTTTAGTAAGGAAATCGTTAATATCATCGCTTTCAATCAAGGCTTTTATTTTTTCACTCGTATAATACCATCTTGAAGGAAAGCCACTGTCATATTTATCATTAAACCCAAATTCATTATTGAAAAAATCAACTAATACATTCCCACTCTTATATTGATAATAATCTTCTTGATCCCCAATAAATACTTCTGCAATATATCTTAGTATAGCTTCTGATAACATGAAATCTCCTTTCCTACTATTGCGTTATTCTAAATAATTAAACTTATAAAGTTAAATATAAAGTCTCTAACTTTTACGATGCGGCTGTTCTTTAGATTGGCAAGTCGTTTAACTATCATCTATATTTTTTGTTTAAGCATTTGAAAGAGATATACTAATAGTCCTGTCCCGAATGGGAAAATATATTTTATTACTTAACTACAAAATTAGTCAGTGCCAGTGAACCATTATATAAAAAAATTATTATCCTTCATCAGGTGGGTCTTATATAACTTTCTTATTATTAGTTCTTTTCCGTGTTCTATCATGAAATGGTGTGAATTTTATTTTTAATATATATATTTGGTTCCTTTGAGAATTCATTGTAAAGATATGACATTAATTTTATATTGGATAAAATAATTATGTTTTCATTTTATTATTTTCTTTACTTTACTTACTTAAATCAATATCTTTAAATGCTGCTAAATGTAAAGCTATTGATAATAATAACCATAAAGTTAAAAACTCAAATTTTATGTAAATATAATAAAAATATTCTAATACACTCATATTTCCAATTAATAAAATATAAAACAATATATTTATTAGCAGAATCATAAAAGAAATATGTATATATTTCTGAGATAAAACAAGTAAATTACTCAATATATTATTATTAAAAAGATCTGGACTAAAATTTTTAAAATAACTGAATCCTATAATTAATAACATAATCAAAGCAGGAATCCAACCAATAAAATTAATAAATAATAAGAATTTAGTAATAGAAATATGGTAAGAAAAAATATCTATCAAATAATTTTCAATATTAACAGGAATAATTGCAAACATTAATTCTCTTAGCTGTGAAAATGTTTTCTCTTGTAAAGAACTAAATATAAAAATAATAAAAATAAAATATATTAAAGACAACTGATTATTTAGATTCCCAATAATTTCTTTAATAAGGCCTAAAGGGCTATTTTCATTCATAGTATCGCTCCATTTTTAAAGTTATTTATCTAAAAATCTGTTGATTTACTAATTTAAAATATAGATAGGGTAGATTTGATTCATGTTTAATTTTCCATAAATTATGAAAGCAACCTAAACTTTGAGTCTTTTAGATCCCATAATATCTAAAATACTTAAATTCATTAACCCATAAAATTACTTATTAATCCTCCTAAAAATAAGAAGAAAATTGTAGAAATTAAATAAAATAACCAATGGTTTTTTACTAACTCGAAAACCCCTTGGGGATTCAATCCATATATATCAATTATATTTGAGTTAGTTTCCAAAGAATTATTGGCCCATCTTTCTATAATCGTTTGAAAAATGTCAACTTTTCTTAAAGTTGACTGATGTAATTTAACAAATTCTTTACTTTCAAAGCACTCAGCTTCTCTTTTACCAGTTAAAAAGTCTCTTTTAGTGATCCCGTTTTTTTCTACTAATTTTTTCAGTCTTGGATGCCCTATATAATTTAAACCATATAAACTAACCATAATTCTTGCTAAATCATATTTTTTGCTTTCTTTAATTTTTACAGGTTCACCATCTAAAACCGAAAATCTATTTTTTATTGCTTCAAACCCATAATTCATATCTCTCATATTCCAATGTATCCAATTATAATTTTTATGTTCTTTGACAAATTCAAAATATTCATTTAACATTTTATATTCTAAATCATCATAGTCTGATTCAATTTCATCTAAAGCTATTCCCTCCCGCTCCGCTATTTTATGTATAGAAAAAGATTTAGTTTGACCACTTTCAAAAAACCTAATAGCTATTGAGGTTACTCTTGGCGTTCTACCATCTTTAATGTTATAAAAACTTTCACAGGAATAATGGATAATTAATACATTCTCATCATTATTAATTAGACCACTTAAAGTGTCTTTAGCCTTTTGTCTCTTTTTAATTTTATAACTTGGTATTCCCACACTACACTCTCCTTTTAAATCGTTTTGATTAACCTTTCAACTTTAATATTGTCTGAATCAACTAACCTATTCAAACAAACATCACTTAAATATATACTTCTTGAAATAAATGGATTTTCCTTTATCTACAATTCGACAAATTTATCCCACTTAATAAAAAATAATGCAAATTAGTTTAAAATAATAGAAAGAATACTGACTTAGATTTTAAACCTAAGCCAGTATTCAATATTAATTAAATTAGATTTCTTTCCTTCATACTGATATAATTATCCTTACTACCGATAATTATATGATCCACAATATCTATTCCGAGTATTTTACCTGATTTGATGAGTTTCTTAGTCACAGTAACATCATCATTACTAGGTTCGGGTACTGTACTCGGATGATTGTGGGCTAGAACAATAGCTGCTGCATTCTGTAAAATAGCCCGCTTAAATACTTCTCGTGGTGAGACAAGGCTAGAGGTTAGATTACCAATAGAAACCTCAAATACACCAGTTACCTTGCTTTTAATGTCAAGGGTAGCCATAGCAAAGACTTCTTCAGCTCTCTGATCAAGTTCTAATACCTCAATGAATAGATCTCTTGCCTGTATAGGGTTACCAACACTCTTATCAATGTCATATCTTCCACCAGATTCTTTAACAACTCTCAAACTGAACTTCTGAATATTTACCATTAGTATCATCTCCTTTTAATTTTTTAAAACGGCATTTCAAAGTCAAGATCTTCACATTCACGAATAGAAGTTTCTTTAGATTTTAATCTCTTTTCCTGTAGTTTTTGATGACATCTTCTTGCTTGATCTGCATCCATTCTTTCGGCATAATCACCCATTGCTTGTCTAACTCTCCAATCATCACTGGGAACACCATTAACAGGCATTAATTCACCTCCTTTCAAATAAAAAAAACCACCACACAGTTATTCCTGCATGATGGCTAATTTTTAGGTAATATTATTTTTTGATTGACTTTTAAATAACTATCAATTTTATTGACTTTTTTAATAGCTGCTATTACAATTCTGTAATCTTCCTCAGCAGAGCTAATATTTTCTGCTAAATCCCAAAGTGTATCACCTCTTTCAACATAATATGTGTTATCCCACTCATATTGATTAATATAGCTTTCAACAACAGGCTGACTGCTAAACCATAAAAAGCTACCGACAAATAAAAAAATCCCGATTATTAAACTGCTTAATGTTTTCATAACTCTCCTTTCATTTTTTTGACCAGATAATAATCAATGACCCAACCTTACTTATTCTTTATTAATTTCACCATTTTTAATAACAACATCTATACTAGAATCATCCATTTCATCACTACAGCGATTTACAATAATTTCTCCAACATAATCAAAAGTTTCATTAGCATACTTATCTATCATAATTTCCAATAATCTATTCTGATCTGATTTTAATAATTCAATTGCTTCCTTCTCGTTTTCAGCTTGAATTATTAGATTACCTCCATGTCGTTCAATCCAGTTAACATCCACCTTAAATTTACTCATTTTTATCATCCTTTCAATTTTATTTTTGTCCAATGTAACCTTTAACAGAAATCAAATGAATCATCCCGTCTATGCAAGCTTTTTAAAACTGCTTAAAATACTCTTTAGCTGCTCAAACTGCTTGTCGGTCAGTTTATCAATAGAGATCTTTTCATGCTGCTTAAGTCCATTCTCTTTTTTAGCATGCTTAAGATAATTGAATAAATCATTCTTAAGCTTATTATTGTTACCGACTATTTCTTTGATTATTTCTTCTCTTTTAGATAACTCACTATTATCATCTGCTTTCACCTCCTCAACATCTACTGACTGATCATTATTATTCTGCACCTGGCTAAAAGGAACATCATCATAATTATTATTTTCCATCTGCTGAGTATTCATTTCTTCGCGAGAAACTAAACCACTAACAGTGAAGGCTCTTTTTAAGGCCATAGATTCGGCAACCTTTAATATCATGGCAGAAGGATAGGAGTTCCAGACTCTCTTATCAGCCTTATATTCTTCATATGGAGCAAAGACATAAATAGGATACTTACGGTCCTTTCTATAAACTAAAGCATAAGCACCTACAATCTGTCCCCTCTTGGTACCATATTGATGATTAATTCCTGTTTCTTTCCGTCTGAACTTATCATTTTCTCTAACTACATCTGATACAAGACCATCATAATTAGGATTTCTGTCTGCAATCTTTAAATATCCATCACGAGAAGTCATAATTGTTGGCTTTCCATCTATTTTCCAGAAGAATATTTCTTTGTTGAAAGGGTCTAGTCCATAACTTTTAGCAATATGCAGGAACATTCTTAGTTCATCAGGATTGGCATTATCAGCAACAGTATTCCTGATTGTTTCCACTTCTTCCTTAGTAAAGGTAATTAACTCATCACGATTCTTATTAATATCAACTACTTTGTTTTGAGCACTCATTTTTTATTCCTCCTTAAGATTTTTTAAGTTCTAATTTCTGATCACAATAGCTAATTATTGAGGTTGCCAGCTTACTGATCCGTTTTAAGCTGTCTTTTAAGTCATAACTTTCCTTATAAAGGGCAAGGTACTGATCTGATTTGATCTCCAAATTGTAGTGGTCCATAACGACAAAGGATACAGCTTCTGCTTCTAGCTCTTTGACCTCCTTAGTCAACACAGCTCTTTCTTCTCGTGAGTGAAGAATTTCATGTGCTAGTTCGTGGATAATCACTGCAGCTTTCTCAGTAGGATTAAGAGCCTTATTAATAACAATCTCACCTCCTTTCGAATAACCATCTAACCCATTCTTTAGACTCTCAAATTTGAGTTTTACTCCCTTTTCATTAACCAGACTTAGAATAGGGTTGAGTAAGTATTGGTGCTTATTATCAAGGCTTGTATCAATTTCTGGTAGATCTTCTCCTTCAGTCTGAGATACATCAAATACATATACTGGTTTGAAATAAGTTTTCTTAACATAGTTCTCATCATCTGAATCTTTTTCTTTTTCATTATCATTACTGGCTTTTTCTATTCTATTTTTATAAGAAAAGGGGGCAAGAATAGCAATGCCATTTTCCCCTTTCTTCACATGGCGGTTAAACTTCTGCTGCCATTGTTTATATCCAGCTACAAAACTGGCATCTGGTTTTTGAGTCAGAATTAATAGTGAGTTATGATATGAATAGCTATGAAACTTGCTGAATGATTCAAGAATAGATTGAAATTCTTCTGATGACTGTACACTCTCAATCTTCTTACCCAATTTCTCTAAAAGTTCTCTAGTTTTAAATTTTGACATATTATTACCTCCCAAAAAGTTTGATCAGCCCTGTCATCTGAACAGAGCTGATAGATATTAGTAGCTTAAAATATTTTTAATCATTGTCATTTGTCATAACTTCTTCAACCTCTGTTAAATCCTCTTCACAATAAGGACAGATCCATTTGCCTTTACTGCATGAACTGAACGAGCTGCCATTACAATTAGGGCATTCTTTTTTATACATGAACATCACCTCCTTTAAATTTAGGCATAAAAAAATCCCCACCTTACCTCTTTAAAAGAGGGGGTGGGGCGTCGAAAGATTATTTTCTTTTTCAGTTAAAACAATAGTTCCAGGCGTGAAATTTTTAGATTTTTCCTGTCTAATTAGTCATTTTCATTATCCTCATCATTAATAGACCAGGAAACATTTCGTCTGATTAAATCTATAATCCCTTTGTCTTTTAATCGAGCTAGATTAGTTGAAATAGCCCTCTTTAATTCTCCAGTTCTATTAGCAAGATCTTTAGCTTCTTTATAAGCGTCTGAAAAAAGATAATAAATTAATACATTTTGCAACTCACCTCTCTGCCGATATCTAGAGGTCCTCTTGATTTTTACTGAAGGAATCCTATATGGATTTTTTAATGGTATTTTATCAGTAAAAACATCTCTAGATTGCTCTTTAATTGCTAAATATTCTCCTTTTTCATGTTGAATATAAATATAGTGAATATCTAATTTTTTTAGTTCTCTTTTTACAGTCTCCAACATTCCTTGAGCATCAGTATTAATCATAAAGAGATTACCATCCATAACTGTTTCATAAACAACTCCTCTTGTATCAAACCAGCCTGCAATAAATTCTTTAGGATAATCGATTTCTAAATTTCTTTTAGGAAATTCACCAAAGATATCTTTTAATCTTCTCTGTAAAGATTTACTATTATAATTTAAATAATATCTAATTTTCCCATTAGCATTTCTTTGAAATTCATAGAGCTCTGGTTTTATGTTAAATGCTTTATCTAATTCTCGTTTTAAAATAGGAGCAAATGGAACCTCGCCAGGATCAATTTCAATTACAATAGTTTCATTCTTTTTAAAAGATGCGTTAGCTTGAAGAACACCAACCGCATAATTAAAACATTTCTGATCAATAATTTCACATTCTAATAAGTGCATTTTACCGCCACATTCTCTAGAACAATACTTTTGCTCAGGTCCTAATTTTTTACCACAAGTACATTTAGCCATATTACCACTCCTCAATTTTTAAATTATTGTTTAGTTGCCATCTATCATTTTCTTTCTTTTTTGATAATTCACCCTCAGTAAATAATCTTGTAAGCTTTTTGGTTGCCTGACTACCTGAGCTATTTAATTTTTGAGCAATTTCTTTATTACTTAAACCAGTTTTATTTTTTATTAACTCCATAATTTCTTTTTTGAAATCTCCTCTTGGCCGATAAGTAGAAAAGTTATTGTGAGCAAGAGCTTCTTCAAGAGCCTTACTTTTTTTAGGAAATCTTAAGTTGATTTTATTAGCAAAAATTTCTGTATCAACATTCCAAATTCTTAAATAGTCTGTTTCTGTTAACTCCTGCCAGCGATCATCTTCAAAAGTGCTAACATTGTAGCGAGTTATCCCGATTTTTTCTAAAGCTGATTCTACAAATTTAACATTATCATTAGATTTTTGAGTAAAGATGCATTCTAATCTTCCATCCTCAAACTTTGCATAACCATCAGTATCCCAAATTCCTGCTATCCATTCTTCAGGATATTTTAGCTTTTTAGGAATAGACCACAAACCAGTAGTTGAATCTTTATATTGTGAAATCAAATTTGTTAGTTCTTTAGACCTAAAATTCAGAACAATTAAAGAATTATCTTTTTGATAATAAATACGAGGGGATATTCCAAATGTTTCAATAGCCATTTCACGAATAATATTGATAAACTCTGTTTCCTTTTCACTAATGAATATTCTAACTTCATTTCTGCTCTTTCTGACATTACCATCTCCCTGAATAACACCAATTAAATACTCAAAATCTCTTTGGTTAATTTCCACTTTTATCTCCTCCCATTTAAACTACTATATTTTTAATATACACTAGATTTAATACAAAAGCAAACATGCGTTTGAATGGAATTGGTTCAATTAAATTCAATTGTTGTTAATATCCCTGTTAATTCAAGGTTTTATATGGCAATTCCATATTTAGGAAGTTTTATTTTTTTATATAAAGCGAATATAATAAACACTCAGCCGGGAGCACCCGAGCTGAGTGTGTAGAATTTTATTAGTTATTATGAGTTATTTTTTGCTCTTATTGCTGTAATATCTGATAAATCTTCTTTGCAATAAGGACAAATCCATTTTCTTTTTTTACATGAGCTGTATGAAATACCATCACAGTTAGGACATTCTTTCTTATAAATAATCATCACCTACTTATTAGTTTAGATATAAAAACACCCCACCTTAGCTCCTATTCAAAAGAGGGGTGGGGCATCGAAAGATTCTTTTCTTTTTCAATAAAACAATAGTTCCAGGCTTAAAATTTTCAGGTTTTTAGCCTATTAAAGAAAAATCAAATCCTACTTTTTCTTCAGATAAATTTAATTCTTTATTTATTTCTAGTTCTAAATTATTCAAGCTGTCAATTATCAAATTACATTCATCCGCATGATAAGGGAAACGCCAACTTAAATCTTCAAAACTAACTCCAGTTTCTCTCATGATTATCCCAATCGAGAAGTGGAGACCCCTGACAAAAGATATAAGGCGAGTGATATTATTTATCCCCGTTTGAGGATCTAATACATCAACTTTCTTTTTTAATATAAACATTGATTTTAATGGCTTAATTAAATATTCATTAGAAATTATCATTAACCTGATGATTTTATTTAAAATTATATTGTTGCTATTGGTTTCTTCAATAACATCTATATTTTCTATTATCCGAGAGCTGTTAATATTATCAGTCATAAATTTATCTATCCAAAAATGTCCATCGAAATTATATCTATTAATTACTGAGCTAAGATGATTTTTTGTCTTTTTATTATTGTTAAAACAATTTCTCAACTCATAAATAGCAACATGAATACCATAGATATATCCTAAATGATTATTAATTATTTTAGTGGCCCTTAGCATCCCTTTATTATCATTAGCATAACTTTCTAGTATCTGAAAGTCAGATCCGAAAGACTTAAAGTTATATATTCTATCCTTAAATTCATCATTAAGCACTTCAATAATATCCTCAGCAATTTTCTTGTCAATTTTAATCAAAATAAATTCCTCCTAATATTTTTTAGTAGTCTATTAAAACGTCAAATCATCAATCACGAGAAGTAATCTTTGCTAGTTCCAATAATTCAGAGACAAAAGCTTTCTTCGTGAGTGACAGAGAACTTAATTCGTGACGCCAGTGACACCATTTTTAATGATTTAGTAATATAAAACACCTATAAATACATAGTGTATATATTTAGAAATGATCATTATTGGCGTCACTAGCGTCACGGTTATATATGAATTACTATGAAGAAATTAAACAGTTTTATTAAACTCAATTAATCTTTTAGAATTGCTTCGCTTTTTATGAAAGTCAATACCAATTTTATTAAATATATCTCCTTTGGAATATTTATTAATATCTCTACTAAGCCAGTCAGGTGAGTCAGGTATAATATCACTATTCATGTCATTTTCATCTGCAAATTTAATAAGCTCCGAACGAAGTTCACTAGATGTACCCGACCACTTATCATTATTATCTAAATATTCATCAATAATTTTTACGAGTGATTTCTGTTGACTAATAAGATCAGGGGCAGCAGCATTATTTAAATTAAATGCCCTTTCAAATTTCTGCTGACCATAACCCAATACTTTGGAAAATGCTATTCCCCATTTATAAAAATCAGCCATTCTTGGTAGTTCCACTTTATTTAGATCAATATCATCAACTATTTGCATTGCATCTGCTATAAGATTTAAGAACCCAGTAAATATTATTCTTCTATCAGTTTTGAAATTGTCCATCAAACTTATTTCTGATTTGCGACTTCTTCCAGTAATTCGGTCCATATTTAAAATAATTGATCTATCTAATAAATCAGGTTGTAGTTTATTAAACTGAATCCCATTTATACCAACACAATGCTTGAATTTATAAGTAATATCTTCATCATCAGAGAACAGTTTTCTTTTAGTGTGACTACCGCCTGTAACAGTTCTACACATGGCATCAGATAAATTCCGAGGAATCTTGGTAACATTATCATAAAAGGACACCCATGAATGAGCTGTTTTTTGAATATATTCTTCAGTATTTTTAGGTATATTCAAGATTTCAGTTTCAGTTGGATCAACTATTCTCTGAATTAAGCGAAACATAGTACTTTTGGCTGATCCATGTGGTCCTAATAAAATTAGAACTGGGTGTACAATTTTTGGAATGAAGAGTGAAGCCATATATGTTAAAAGCAAGATAGCTTCATCTGATTCATTTTCAATATTTAAATAATCCAGTATTTTCTTGGGATCACCTTTATCCATAGACTCATAAAGTGGTTCAATCTGTTCATTCATATGAGAATATCTCTTGAAATATACTGGTGAATTTTCGCTGCTTATCTTCTTCCAGTTATCAGAAGAAATTTCAATCACCTCCCATTTAGAATTGCCAAGATCATAATAAATTGAATCATTTTTTTCAGCTACTCTTAAATTCATACTTACCCTGGGCGAGTACAATTCTGCTTTACCAGAATATAATTGGGTAATTTCTTTGATGGAACTAGAGTTTATTGTATTATCAGTTAAGTTATGATATTTTGCCTGCAATATTTTTCCGAATTTATCTGAACCTAATCTTAATATTTTTCTATAATTCCCATCCTTCAATATTACATAAGATTTATTATGCTGATCAATCATTGTTTCTTCAGTTATATGTTCTAATAATGCATACGCTTTCTGTGTCTTAGTCATATTTGATTGTTGAATTTTTTCTTTCAATCTTTTCATCTTATTATTGATTACCTCCTATATTTTCTGGACACCATTTTGGTATCTTTACATGCCCATATTTAGCTTTATTAATGTGTGCAATTTTTTTGGATGCAACTTCACACCTTACTTTTTTACCTTTCAGAGATAAGTTCTCACAACCTGAACAATCAGTATTTTTCTGCTTTAGTTTTTTCCCATACTGAGTTTCCCAATCAACTACAAATCCTTCGCAACTTTTATTCTTCTTAGTTGGATAAAAAGCTGTTCCATCATAATAATCACAATAGTACTCAAATTTGAAGTATTTACATGCTTTACAATAAGCTTTTCCCTGTCTATACTTGTGTCCAAAATAATTCTCGCCATACGTATCTCCTCTTCGTCCTTTTCCAACATATTTACTCATCTCAAATTCCTCCTGTTTTTTGATTTATGTCTTCAATATATATTTCTTCGTGACGGCAAAAAATATTTTGCCATACCATCAATGTCTATGAAATTAAGCTACCTTATTAACTCTAAGTTCATCTAACTTATCAATCACATCAGAAAACTGATTGTCCGTTAAACTATAAATAACTGTAGAAAGATTCAAATCATCTTCAAAAATATTCAGTGACTTAAACTCTCGAATCGCTAACTGTCTCAAACCTTCATTATTAACTACAATTTCTCTCAAAGTTTTAAGTCTATCAGCATTTTCAACCTTTACATTTGAAGTATTTAAATATGTGGTTTCTGTTTGCTGAAAAATTTCATTCACTAAATACACCTTAGAAATGTTGAATGCCTTCTTTATTGCAATTGCTTCTGCAATCTTTTGAATCATACTAGGACCATTCTCTTCCCAAAATTTATTAGCTTCAAAAGCATATTGGTCAAAAGAAGCAAAGTAATAGGTCGGCAATTCGAAATCCTCACGCTTTATTAATGTATAAGCTCCTACAATTTTGCTTCTCTCACTACCGTATCTGTGTTTTATCTCATTATTCTCTCGCACAAACTGATCTTCAGCATAAACTACATCAGAATTCATTCCAGAAAATTTGGGATGATTATTTGCATAACCCAAAAATCCATCACGAGAAGCACAGATGATATTCTTATCTCCATCTCTTCTAAAGAAGATTTCATTCTTTATAAAGCTGAATCCGTACTTCTGAGCTGTGTACCAAATTTCTACCGCTTCTTCTTCAGAGCACTGCGGTTTAATTTTTTTATTGAAATAACTTTTTTCGAGCTCTTCATTTTTCATTACTGCTCAGCACCTCCTTCGTTTTTCAATATCGAGCTTGAGACCATTATAAATAATTTACTTGCTTTTGGCTCTAAAATAATAATTCAAAATTATATAATTATATTATTAGTTTTTATAATGCTTTTATAACAGTGATTATAGTATATAAAAACAAAATAATTATTATTATAATGAAATAAATATTAAAATTAAATAATTTTTATTTTAAAAATAGGCAAAAAAAAAAGACACCCTATTAAGGTGTCTAATTTACTCTGAATATATTTCATTTTTGAGTTCATTGTATTTTTCTTTTCCAATTGATTTTTTCTTTTTGTTTTTTATTAAAGAAATTTCAGCTTGATAAACATGCTCCAAATCTTTTGCTAAACCGAATTGACTTTTCCCAGATTGTTCCAAATAATAACTTAGCTGCTCACTAAATTTTTCAGATATTAATCTTTGATTTTCTTTTATTGGCATATCTACTCTTAATTCTTCAGGCGGTTTAAATTTAATAAAAATTTGCTTTAAAAATCTTATGTCATGTGGGGTGAAATGTTTTTCAGTAATCTTTTCGTTAAAGTCATTTAACAAAAATTCAAATCTATCATTTCGGATTCCAATTTCCCAACCACGCTTAATTAATTCTTTTAATGCCACAAAAAAATGTTTTAAAAGGCGAGATTTAATTTGACTTGTATCATTTTCATATTTCCCAACAAATTCATAATCAATAACCTTATTAAATAAATTGATGGCTCTAATTTTAGTTTCTCTGAAATTTTTATTTTCAATTCTATACAAAAAAATTAAATAGCTAAACATTCTAAAGAAGAACCGATTATTTATGTATGTCTTTTTAAATATATCTTTTTCTATTTTGGCAAAAAAAGTTTTATCTTCAAGAAATGCTTTACTCCAAGAACCAGGTTTAAAATAAAAATAAAAATCATCAAATACATCTTCAATTTTTTTATCTTCTGATTTTGAATGATCTAATTCTAAATTCCCTAAATACTCAAATTGAATATCCCAAAGTTTAGAATTCTTAATATCAGAATGATAAGGAATATCTAAAGTGTTAATTTTAATATTGTTTAATACTTTTAAGATATAGTATAATCTTTTCAACTTATTTTTATTAGTCTTATTGGTTTGACTTCCCATCCAGATTCTTTTAATAAGATTACTGGCTTGAATTTTTACTGCCTCAAACTCTGATGATTTAGCCATTATGAATGTAGATAATAATAAATTCATTAAACCTAATTCAACACCAAAGTATTCAACTTTATAGTCTATTTTATCAATAATATCATTAACTTCTTTTACATCTTTCTTTGCTATAAATATTTTTGTCCTATATTGATCCTTTTTTTCTTCAACTGCAGGTCCGTCATTATAGATGCTTTCTGTTAATGATCTGAATTGGAATAAGACTGTAGTCGATTTAAAAATTGGTTTACCACTGGCTATTTTAGAAACTCTTTTTAGATCTGAAATATCCCACAACTCTACTTCCGTGAAAGATGAACGTAATCCCATTATTCTCTCTAAACCTTCTAGAGTTATGCTAGTGCTCCTACTATATATAGTCTCACCTATTTCATAAGAAACTTCGTCTATAAAAGCATTATGCGAAAAATCAAATTTATTATAATCATATTGAAAAGTTAAATTGAGTTTATCTAGTTCTGAGTTCTCACAACAATTTACTATTCTTTCTTCCTGCTGCTGTATTAAATATTTAATCTTATATTCAATATATATCTCAATTAATTTAGAAGTAGTAACTTCATTTAATAAATTTTCCACCTCTAAATTAACTTTTTTCTCAACAGTTTTTTCAAGCTGATTTTCTGGATCATTATTTAAAGTGAAATCTATCTCATCTTCTTCATTTAAATATCTTAAATGCAAATATCTAGGGTCTACTTTTCTATAATTATTTCTTTTATGGAAAGGCAGTCTTTCTCTATAAATTGTTTTTAGAGTAGATAAAAATTTATGGCCTAACTCTTCAGATATTAATGAGACAAATTTTTCATTATTTCTGAACTTTTTGTTAAACTCAAAGAAAATATGCTGTTTTAACTGATTATATATTCTCTTATAATCAGGGACTGTATCATCAATTTCTGGATATAAATCTATTTCTTCAATATCAACATTTATTAGGTCAGATAATTTATATGTTTTCTCAGATTTGGCCTCTTGATTAAAAGTAAATTTAAAAAACTCCATAAAACACCTCTTTTAAATGGTTATAAGCTCTTCGGTGTTCATTTTATCTTATTATCCAGAACGGGTCAAAATTTAATATATTCACAGACTAAATTATACTTTTTAGTTCTTTAATGAAGTTACTTCACATTCATCATAATAATCACATTTCTTACATTTCCATTCTACTGGAGCTATATGGTCTAAATTCCCTGTTAAAGTACTTTTGAAAATATTTAAAATATTTGAAGCGTTATCAATATCAGTTTTATCATTTATCTTTTTTGACTCTCCTTCTTTCATAAATACCGTTTCAATTTTCTTTTCTTGCTTCTCAAAGAAATATCCGTATAAGTCAGCCTGAGCATTGGCAATAGCCCTAATATAATTATGGTAATAGTACTTATCTTTAGCTGACTTATACTCATAAATAAAATTACTTCCAATTCCATCAGGAATGCCAGTAACTATATAATTATCCCAGGGAAAATGCCATCTGAATGATTTATATTTATTTTTATAATTATTTAATTCATGTAAAAGCTTCCCTCTAGCTCTTGCATAACTTCTTTTAGTCCACAATGGTTTTCCATTTTCAATTTCTTCTAAACTACGAGTATCTGTATGTTTTGTTCTAACTAACTCCTCTTGGTATTTATTATCTAATTCCAAAAATTTTTCTACAGTATCTACAAAACAAATAAAACTGGTATCTTTTTCTCTTTCTTTATTATAACTTCCAAAATAAATCATAATTTCATTATGAGAATTAGTATCATCAGATTTATAAAGAGCATATCCCAGACTGCGATTATCTATACTTGGACTATTTATTCCTTTTTTTATAAATAAATTGTTTAGTTCATCCACTTCAATTTTATCTGCTCTAAATAATATTTCTAATGGTCCTAAAGTAATTAAATTTTCTATTTTTTGATCCTGGATTAAATCTAAAACGATATAACTATCAATAATAGCATTCTTGAAATACTCAATTTCATTTTCTTTAGCTTTAAATATTGATTCTTTAGAACACCAATAGTAACTGGCAATATCATTTATGCCAAGAAAAGTTACTTTTTCATTGTTTATGCCTTTTTGACTTTTAAAATCGCTTAATAGATTATTTAGTTCAAATTGATTGGAAATTAAATCATTTAACCCTTCCAAACTTAAAGCCATGATAATCTCCCCCGTCATTAAAAATAATAATATGATAATTGAAAAATATAAGCAGTTGCTATTATATTATTTCTTGAACTAGAATAATCATCCTTTATTTGGTTTTAAACACAAAAAATCTATCCCGTTTTATAAGCAGCTAATCATACTTACAAATCAGGATAGATTCTCGTGAGTGAAGATCTTATTATTTATTTATAGCAATATAATCTTTTTCATCATCTACTAGACTTTCAAGAGGATTATAATTTTTCATAGACTCATCATCGGAAAATTGGTGAACATACTGCTTTGTAATTTCCATACTCTGATGATCTAATAAATCCATCAATCTATAGGGATCACCACCATTTTTAATCCACAAGCTGGCAAAAGTGTGACGATTATGGAGAGCTCTCCATAATCGCCATTATGTAGAGGAAAAGATTATGGTGAGTAGGTTAATATATTCTTGACATAAAAAGATTTTCTATTGTAACTCTCACCATAATAAAGTATAATCATCCTTATTTAAAATTAAAATGAAAGGG
>Ga0182240_100266_pt1 | contig 19893 bp, 17 predicted proteins | sample hydfrates4_PW_90_FD_145594 | JGI IMG/M metagenome (GOLD analysis project Ga0182240, IMG submission 145594) | Subsurface microbial communities from deep shales in Texas, USA - hydraulic fracturing test 4_PW_90 | ecosystem: Environmental > Aquatic > Deep subsurface > Shale gas/oil reservoir >...
GGTGTCGTACCGCAACATCCGCCAATTAAACGAACCCCCTGCTCCCGTAAACGCAGTGCACTTTTAGCAAAGTATTCCGGAGTCGACTCATACTCGTACCGCCCATCTACATAATCGGGTAATCCAGCGTTCGGATAAGCGGAAAAATACACATCCTGTAAAAGGGGCACCCTTTCAAATGCTTTAATGATCTTATGCGGGCCCGTTCTGCAGTTGAGTCCCACTACATCGGCACCTTCGTCCTTCAATTGCGTAAAGGCATCTCTTAAATCAAGACCTTCGTATCTTGAAAGCTGGCAGATAATGGGCAGGTCGGTTTTCTGCCTTGCTATCTTTAGAACCGCAAGTAATTCTTCCAAATCCAAATATGTCTCAAAGAGCACTGCATCCACATTTTCCTCAAGGAAAACTTCCAGCTGTTCCTGTACACTGCCGGTGATTTCTTTTAAATCAGGTTCTTTTCCTCGTAAGCCTTGCATTCCTCCAATAGTACCCGCCACGAATACATCTGAATTGGCTGCCTGTTTTGCAATCCTCACTGCTGCGCGGTTTATTTCTTTAAGTTTATCCTCCAAACCAAAGCGGGCTAATTTTTCGCGGTTTGCCATATACGTATTTGTTTGAATTAACTTGGCGCCGGCAGCAATGTATTGACGATGGACATTAGCTATTAATTCGGGATTTGTCAAATTTAACTCCTCGAAATTCATCCCTACAGGGGTGCCCAACTGATAAAGATAAGTCCCCATAGCACCATCACCGATTAATATGTGATTTTTTAAATATTCTCTCATGATATCCTCTCCCTTTTTAAGTAAATAAAAAAGACCTCTCGAAAGAAAGGTCCTTGTTTGTTCAGATATTAACAAAGGCCTTTCTTATCTTTCAGATACCAAAAAGGTACCTGCAGGAATTGGCACCATGGCTTTTGCCTGGTTGCCGGGTTTCATAGGGCCAGTCCCTCCACCTCTCTTGATAAGAAATTCCTATAATTTTAACTTTATTCAATTAAATAATATAATACATAATATCCTTTGCTTTGTCAATAGGAAAAAATTATTGCAATGAAGCCTTCCTGTTAATAAATACATAATTCTGTAAACCAAATTCAGCCAGTAAAGCCAGTGCCTCGTTAAGATTATCTCCCAATTGTTCCAGACGATGTGCGTCGGAACCAATGGTAAAAACCAGGATACCGGCTTTTATCAACACATCAGTAACCCTCAAAAAAAGCGTAATAAAAAATTCAAAAAAGGAAATTACAGGTCAAAAGATGAAGAAGAATAATAATGACTTTCCTGAAAAATGTTTTATAAGGAGTGTACGTATGAAAATAGCGTTTTGTGGTGGAGCAGAGGAAGTAGGAGCAAGTTGTTATCTTATAAATATGGATGGTAAAAACATTTTGTTGGATAGCGGTATAAGGATGAAGTCCGGAAAGGATGCATTGCCGGATTTCAGACGAATCCAGGAACATGGGGGAGTAGATGCAATAATAGTAAGTCATGCACACCTGGACCATACGGGTTCCTTACCTGTAATCAGCAGAGAATACCCTGGTGCTAATATATACATGACTCATGCTACTAAGGACCTGATTAGAGTGCTATTATATGACAGCCTGAAGATTATGCATCGTAATGAAGCAGAGATACCCATTTATGCAGAAAATCACGTCCGCAGCATGTTGGACAGGATCGTATGCTATTCCCCTCAATTTTCCTTCAATCCACTAAGTGGAAGTGATATAAAGGTGACGTTTTATAACGCAGGACATGTGGCAGGTGCGGTCCTCATTTATATCCAGGGAAATGAAGGTACCATCCTTTATACTGGCGATATATCGGGAGTAGACCAGCAAACGGTAAACGGCGCTTCAGTACCAAAACTCAGGCCGGATGTAATTATGATTGAATCAACCTATGGAGATAAACTCCATTCCAACAGGCAGGTAGAAGAAAAAAAGCTTGTGGAATCTGTAGGAGAAGTAGTTTCAAGGAAAGGCAAAATATTGATACCTGCCTTTGCACTGGGTAGAGCTCAGGAAATTATATTGCTTTTAAAAAAGGCTATAAACAAAGGAGAATTGCCAAAAATTAAAATATATGTAGACGGTATGGTAAAGGATATTAATAGAATGTACAAGCTGAATCCCAATTATCTTAAGAGGCATTTAGCGAAAAAAATATTTAGAGGTAATGATATATTTTATGATGATAATGTCATTCCTGTAGATAGCGATGAAATGAGGCAAGAGATTGTTAATTCTGCTGATGGACTCTGTGTCATAGCAAGCTCCGGTATGTTAAAGGGCGGTCCCAGCTCATTTTATGCTGAAAAGTTTGCAGCAAATCCTGATAACTTCATAGCCATAACAGGCTACCAGGATGAAGAATCACCTGGCAGAGAAATATTGAATCTACTGAATTCAGAAGAAGAAAAAAAATTTTTAAAGATTAATGATAGAAACATCCCACTAGTTTGCGGGATAGGAAAGTATGGCTTGTCAGCTCATGGAGACAAGGGAGAACTGGTAGGCATTATCAATCGAGTTGCTCCCAGAAAAATCTTTTTGGTCCATGGAGAAAAGGAAATAATACAGGGTATGGCCAAGGAATTGAATAAAGAAGTACGAGCTCAAATTTATGTGCCTATTAATGGTGAAGAATATGATATCAGATTTAAAAATCCCAGGAAGCAGTTAAATATAGAAAAAGAAACTCCACCCTTAAATAAAAAAGAAGAACTGACTGAAGAAAACATACCTGAGCTTTGGGAGCATATTTACAAAACTACAGGTATTGAGGCAGGATATTCTATTGAAGAGCTCATTTATATCTGGAGTGGAAACAATGATTTCACAAATGAAAGGATAAACAAGTACCGGGATTTATTAAATAAATCCAAATATTTTACTCCCAACTCCAGAAGGTTATTTCTTTACCACCCGGTAAAAGAGGAAGAATTAGCTGTAGATGATAATCAGGTAATGGAAATGAATGAAATGCTGAATTTTGTTGATGAAATCTTTCCAAAGGAAGCCAGACTGTATAAAAAGGGTGCAAGGTATGATGAGAAAGTTGCCGTCCTCTATTTTGACTTCCCTAACAAGGCAAAGAAGGTGTATAAGGAACAAATTAAGAAATTAGAAGAAAAATCAGGCTGGAAGGTGGAAATAAACGCTGATTGCAATCAAGGTGCGGCTGAAGAATTAATTTATTCACTTCTTCCTGTTGGAACAGGGATAGATAAGCTTTCTTACTACAGGGATAAGGGTTATTTTGCAGTGACCCTGGATAGAAAAATAGACGATATGGAAAAGTTGCAGGATAAATTTGAAGATATAACGGGTCTTAAACTACAAATAGGTTCGGGGAATAAAGAAGAGTTAAATGGAGTCTCATTAAAACCTGTTGATACGGAAAAAATGATGGAACAAAATAAAGCCTTTGCAGTGATAGATAAATCATTTAAGGATGAAAAGCATAAGATATTTAAGATGAGCAAAAAAGTTGCAGGAAATTTGCCATATATAGAGCTTTCTTTTATATCCCCGCAGGTAGGAGAGAGATATAAGGATTTAATTAAAAATCTGGAAATTGAGACCGGCTGGAATATTACCATAGCACAAAATCCAAATCAAAATGAAATAATTAAGGTGGTTAAAGGCCTCTGTAGGGAAATGGGAATCGAGCTAAAAAAGAATCCCAGTATATATACCAATGAAGGAGTAGTTGCAATCAAAATAAAAGAAGATTTCGACCCCGGGATTGAGGTGGATATTGTAAAGAGATTTCAAGAAGAAACAGGTTATAAATTAAAAATAAATGCATAACATGAAAACCATAAGCTTGTCGTTTAATAACCTTAATTTCGTTGTTTATACCTTCCAGCTTGCCTGTATGTATCGGATAATAAGCATGATTTAGAATTCCATCCTTATGTCTCTGTAGGGTTTCTGCAAATTTACTTAGCGAGATATATCAAGCATACTGTAGGCATCTGGAGTTATTTTCTATAAATACGAGTTATTTATCCTTATTGTGGTATACCATTAATTAAACTTATCTAAGACGCCTATCTCCCATTTGCTTCCAGAAAATTGAAATGGTAAGATATCCTTGTATACGACCTTTAGTTATATAACTAAAGGTTTTCTTTTGTAAAAATAATTCTCAAGGAGGTTTTAGTCATTTTAGAACAAAAAAGTGATGATTGGAACGATTGGAAATGGCAATTGAGGAACAGGATCACCAAACTAAAGGATTTAAAGGAAATAGTTCAACTAACCCCGGAAGAAGAAAAAGGTGTCAAAAGCTGCCTGGATAGTTTAAAGATGGCAATTACACCCTACTACGCATCACTTATCCACAAGAGTGACACTTCCTGCCCCATCCGCAAACAGGCCATTCCCACCGAGCAGGAACTACAGAAATCCCACTGCGATATGGAAGACCCTCTCCACGAAGATGCCGATTCACCTGTACCCGGGATCACCCACAGATATCCCGACAGGGTCCTCCTACTAGTCACCGATCAGTGCGGTATGTACTGCAGGCACTGCACCAGGAGAAGGCTTGCAGGAACAACTGACAAACACTTACCGATGAAACAGATTGAAAAAGCAATTAATTATATCAAAAATACGCCTCAAGTCAGGGATGTCTTGCTTTCCGGCGGTGATCCTCTGCTTTTATCCGATAACCGTTTGGATTTTATATTATCTAAACTCTATTCCATACCCCATGTGGAAGTTATTCGAATTGGAACCAGGACACCGGTGGTTTTACCGCAGCGAATTACGGATTCACTGGTTAGTGTCTTAAAAAAATACCATCCTCTCTGGATTAATACACATTTTAATCATCCGAAAGAAATAACTCCCGAAGCTATAGAAGCCTGTAATAAACTCAGTAATGCAGGAATACCTCTGGGAAATCAAAGCGTCCTTTTAAAGGGAGTCAACGATTGCCCCCATATCATCAGAAAATTGGTTCAAAAATTAGTAAGCATCAGGGTAAGACCTTATTACATTTACCAGTGCGACCTCTCAACCGGAATAGAACACTTTAGAACTTCCGTATCACGGGGAATAGAAATAATTGAATACTTACGGGGACACACCTCCGGATTTGCAGTACCGACCTTTGTAGTTGATGCACCGGGCGGAGGCGGCAAAATACCTGTCAATCCGCAGTATATGATTTCTCAATCTCAAGATAAAGTCATCTTAAGAAATTATGAAGGTATGATTACAACATATACGGAACCTGAAGATAAAAAAAGTACCTGCAGAGAGTGCGGAATTTGCAAGGACAAAGCAAAAGCCGGTGAGACAGGTGTTGCAGAGCTTATAAACAAAGAAGGAACAGCAACACTCGTTCCCAAGGGATGTACAAGAAGCAAGAGACGGGAAAAACATGCGGTAGGTGAATAGTAATGAACACTATCAAAGCCGGACAAATTATTTTTGACAGCGCCCCGGAAATAATTACTGAAACTACCTCTGATTTTAAAGTTTCAGTAAAGCTTGATTTTTTAAATAAGCGACTTAAGGTCCTTAACTATAAAACAAGAAACTATACCCGCTTAACAAATTTTTTGAGTCAAATAGCAGCTCAAAATAATCTGGAAAAAATTATTATTATTGCCAGGGAAAAGGATTGGAGTATGTTTGTAAAGAAAGGCTTTTCTTTAGAAGCATTTAACCCATATCACTTTAAAGGCAGGCCCGGTTACTATCTTGCCGGGTTTCTTACGGTAAAAAGAAGGAAAAGTAGTCAAGTAGCAAAAAAAGATGAGATAGTAAGGATAGCAAGCGCTAAAGGAAAGTACAAAAGTGAGCGGTTGAAAAAAAATTTTTCCCTAAGGCCGGCAAAAAAGGAAGATATTCCGGAGCTTATTAATCTCTACCGGAATGTATTTGCAAGCTATCCAACGCCCATATATGAAAGAGAATATCTTGCAAAAGCAATGGCTAATGATACTTTCTTTATGCTAGTCTCCGACCGGGGCGGTAAAGTAGTAAGTGCAGCATCAGCAGAAATGGATAGGGAAAATTTATGTGCTGAAGTCACCGACTGTGCAACGCTGCCTGAATTTAGAGGCAACAAACTGATGTATTATCTGATTAAGGAAATAGAGAAAGAAATGAAGAAAAGAAATCTCATCAGCCTCTACACAATTGCCAGGGCAATATCTCCCGGGATTAACACCGCCTTCAGCAGGAATAACTATAAATATTTTGGGCGGTTTATCAAAAACTGTCACATTTGCGGAAATTTAGAAGATATGAATCTATGGGTAAAAAAAATTTAAGCCCCCACTGGGGCTTAAATTTTTTTTGATTAACTCGAACTTACTGTTACTGACTCTCTGCTCATCAATTCCTCGGTAAATAACGTATACGCATTACCGTTCAAAAAAACAGGATGATTTAAAACCTGCATATGAAAGGGTATCGTGGTATTAATTCCTTCTATCCTAAAACCTTGAAGCGCTGCTTTCATGCGGTCAATTGCCTCATTACGCGTTCTACCCCAGACTACAACTTTGCCTAAAAGAGAATCATAATACGGGGGAATATTATAACCCGCATAAACATAGTCATCGATACGAACTAAAACTCCTCCAGGCGGCACATAAGCTGTTATTGTACCGAGACTGGGCATAAAATTTTGCCCGGGATCTTCCGCATTAATTCGGCATTCAAGCGCCCAGCCGTCCAGCGTCACATCCTTCTGGGAATACTGCAGCTTTTCACCTGCTGCAATCCGGAGCTGTTCTTTTACTATATCAATTCCACTTACCAGTTCTGTAACGGGATGCTCCACCTGAATCCGGCTGTTCATCTCAATAAAGTAAAAATTACCTTCCTGGTCCAGTAAAAATTCCACAGTACCGGCATTAGTATAATTAATGCCTTTCACAAGCTTTAAAGCAGCTTCTGTAATCCTCCTGCGCAGGTTTTCATCCACTACCGGTGATGGGCTTTCCTCAATTAGTTTTTGGTAGCGGCGCTGGATAGTACAATCCCTTTCACCTAAATGAATCGCATTACCATAGTGGTCTGCCAGCACCTGCACTTCAATGTGGCGCGCTTTTTCCAAATATTTTTCAATAAATACGCCGGCTGAAATAAACGTCATACCTGCTTCCCGCGCAGAGGATTCCAGTTGTGCTTTTAATTCCTTTTCACTGTGGACAGTCCGTAAACCTCTACCGCCTCCGCCGGCAGCCGGTTTAATCAGTACGGGAAAACCTATCTCACGGGCAATTTCAGCTGCGTCTTCAACATTATCAACCGGTTCTGAACTCCCCGGCACCACCGGCAACCCTAAATTCATTGCCAGTTTTCTCACCTTGACCTTATTTCCGGTAAGATCCAAAGTTTCGGGTTTAGGTCCGATAAATTTAAAACCGTACCTCTCGCAGATAGAAGCAAACTCCCCGTTTTCCGATAAAAATCCATATCCCGGGTGAATGGCGTCAACATGTGCTGCCATGGCTTTGGCCAGTATTTTTTGGATATTTAAATAACTGCTGGCAACAGGCGCCGGGCCCACACAATAGGCTTCATCTGCCTCTTCTACATGCCTGGAGAGCCTATCAGCCTCTGAATAGATAGCTACCGCTTTAATCCCCACTTCCCGGCACGCACGTATAACCCTTAAAGCAATTTCTCCTCTATTGGCAATAAGTATTTTTTTAAACAATACTATGTCACTCCCTGATGATAATTTTTGGAAAAGATGTTCGAAAACTCATTTTATGGTGCATGATTCCTTAGTTTCTCTAATGTGTTGTAGATAGGCCAGTGGTCAGCAGCCAGCTTTTGGGCAGCCCAGAGGCCGGCAACGTGAGCGTCCCCGGGGTTAGTAGTTATAAAGGGCGAACCTGTACCGGAATTCTGCCAATCCGAAATTCTGGAACATTTCTTGTCTGTACCAGGTATCGGAACATGAATAACGGGAATTGAAGTAATTGATGTAAGTAGAGAAATCAAGTAAGGCTGGTCACTTTCTCCCGCTATTATTACCTCAACCCCTTTTCTTTCCGCGCTCATGGCATAGATATGTAGTTTTTCCAAAGGGTCCGGGTAATCAGACAGGACAATTACTTCAGTGGGCACATTTACTTCCACCAAAACATCCTGTGCCAGTTCAAGCACCGCCAGATCCGATCGGTTACCCGCAATAATACCTGCTAAAACTTTCACTTTTATAAACACCTCCGGAGCCTACAGAACTAAATTTGTGCTTAAAAAAACCAACGCCAAAAACTAAATTACACGTTGGCCACTAATTTATTATTTCAATTGTTAGCTGTTTTTATTACCTAGTACTAAAATAAATTATAACTAATTCACCAGCTTCTGTCAATAGATTGCATATATGTATACAAAATACGTTTCACGCATATTTTTTCCTATTATAGAAATACTATCTAAAATAGAACACCTCTATAGGGAATGGTAATTATGCTGCGTTTCTTAGCCAAGAAATTACATTTTTTACAGTTACTTAGCCAAAATAGCGAAGATAAACAGGAATCTAAATCACGGGAATCATCTCAAACCAGTCTTTCTCGTGATATAACACAAAACCTGAAAGTTCTTAAAGATATTTTAGGCCCAAGTAATGATATCAATATCCGCGAGTTCAGCTTCGGATATGAGGAGAAAGTAGATGCAGCCATTATTTTTGTAGATGGCATGGTGGAAAAAACTACAATAAATGAAAGTATCATCAAGCCTTTAATGTATGACAGCCACCTCTTTACTCCCAAAGAATCACAGACCATTACAACCAGTATTGATCTGATCCAGAGGTCAATGATTTCCGTTGGGGATGTAAAAAAAGTCGACTCTTTTGATGAGCTAGTTGATGACTGTTTATACGGAGATACTGTTTTGTTAATTGACGGTTCCCACGAGGCTCTGGTTATTAGTACCAAGGGTTGGGAATCTCGCGGCGTACAGGAACCGAAAACCGAAGCTGTTGTCAGGGGGCCCCGTGAAGGCTTCACAGAGACTTTGCGCACCAACACAACCCTCTTACGACGTAAGATTAGGGACCCTAATTTTATCTTTGAATCAATGCAACTGGGTCAAAGAACAAAAACTTCTGTTTGTTTAGCTTATATCAAAGGAATAGTCAACCCCAAACTTGTAGAAGAAGTTAGGCGCCGCCTAAAAAGGATAAAAACAGATGCCATCCTGGAATCAGGTTATATTGAAGAATTTATTGAAGATGCTCCTTTTTCTCCCTTTGCCACCGTTGCCAACAGCGAAAAACCCGATGTGATTGCAGCCAAACTACTGGAAGGCAGGGTAGCCATCCTGGTTGACGGTACTCCCATGGTACTAACGGTACCAATGCTTTTTATCGAAAGTTTTCAATCAGCAGAAGACTATTATTCCCGGCCTTATTATGCCAGTTTAATTAGAACGCTGCGATTTATTGCTTACACAATCACTATCCTGGCTCCGGCAGTATATGTAGCGCTAACCACATACCACCAGGAGTCGATTCCTACCCCGCTGCTGATTACCATGGCGGCTGCAAGAGAAGGTACTCCTTTTCCTGCAATTGTTGAAGCACTTATGATGGGAACAATTTATGAAATCCTGTGGGAAGCAGGTATACGCCTTCCCCGCCCGGTCGGCTCAGCAATAAGCATTGTGGGAGCTCTGGTCATCGGTGAGTCTGCCGTATCTGCCGGACTAATAGGCGCCCCAATGGTCATTGTGGTTGCTTTAACAGCTATTGCTTCCTTTGTGGTTCCGGCCCAGTCCGACACGGCAACTATGCTGCGATTTGTCCTTACTGTCTTTGCCTCAGTTCTGGGCGCCTTCGGGATTATGATTGTATTACTGGGAGTTTTAATTCACCTCTCAGCTTTAAGGTCCTTTGGAACTCCCTACTTTTCACCTTTAGCGCCCTTAAGTCCCCGTGACTTGAAAGATGTCTTCGCCAGAGTCCCTTTGTGGGCCATGTTTACCCGTCCCAGAACCATCGGCTGGCATGACCCGCAAAGGCAGGAATTCAGACTAGATCCCCACCCGCCCCCGGAAGAATCGGAAAAATAAAGAAGTGTTGCGAGGTGCAATATATGCCAAAGCGTAGAAAAATACTATTTAAGTTAATAATTTTTATTATCTTCATTCTTAGTATAGCCGGCTGCTGGAACCGGCGGGAACTGGATACTCTGGCAATTGTATTCGGTGTGGGAATAGATAAGGCTAAGAAACCGGGCAATATTGAGATAACAGCTCAGGTCATTAAACCGGGCGAGATGAAAAGTCCTCAAGGAGGCAGCGGTGGCGGCGGTGAAAAGCCTTACTGGAACCTGACCAGCAGCGGAAAAACTATTTTCAGTGCAGTTAGAGAATTTACTCATAAATCCAATCGTAAGCTGTATTTCCCACATAATGAAATTATTATCTTTAGCGAAGACATCGCTAAAGAAGGAATCAGAAAATATATGGATTTCTTTATCCGTGACCCTGAAATTCGCCGCCTAGTGTGGGTTCTGGTTGCCAAAGGTAATGCAAGTGAAGTTTTGGAAACAAAAGCGATTCTGGAAAAAGTACCGGCAAGAAATATCGCCCAGTTAATTGAAGCCAGGGCTGCCACGTCTCAGGCAAGCGCCGTTAGGCTCCAGGAATTTTTAACTCGTTTGATGAGTAAAACCACTGCACCCATAGCCTCTGTTATTGAAATTACGCGTGAGAAAAAAGAAAAAATAGCTCGCCTTATAGGAACAGCAGTATTTAAAGACGATAAATTGGTAGGTTATTTAAACAAGTCGGAAACAAGAGGCCTTCTCTGGGTCATCGGTGAAGTAAAAAGCGGCATTATAGTGGTTAAATCTCCCGGTGGTAACGGTGAAGTAAGTTTGGAAATCATTCACGCCAGCAGTAAAATTATTCCGGAAATAAAGGATAATAATATCCACATCAGGGTTGAAATCACTGAAGAAGGAAATCTGGGGGAGCAAACGTCCGCTGAAGACCTAACATCACTACCGGCATGGACAGTCCTGGAAAGACGCCAGTCCGAGGCCATCCACAATGAAGTAAGAAGAGCTTTGAAAAAAGCTCAGGAGCTGAACACAGATATTTTTGCTTTTGGAGAAGCTGTCCATAGAAAATACCCTGAACTCTGGAAAGATATAGAAAATAGATGGGATGAGTATTTCCCAAATATTGAAGTAACTATCAACGTAAATGCTAAATTGCGCAGGTCAGGCATGACAACAAAACCGCCAAAACCGGAATAGGAGTTGTAATTATGAAGCTTGAAGGAGGCAAAATATCCAGTTCTCATTTAACTTTTTTAATGATTGGCTTTATGATAGGGTCCAGCTTAATCTTTATCCCCGGGCAAACCGCCGGGCATGATGCCTGGCTGGCAATTTTGGCTGGACTGGCTGAAGGCCTGGTTTTTGCTGTTATTTATACGACTCTGGCCATGCGGTTTGCCGGTAAAACTTTAGTGCAATTCAATGACATCGTCTACGGCCCTTATCTGGGAAAGGCAATTTCCATTGCCTACCTGTGGTATTTTTTTCATCTGGCCAGCTTAGTTTTAAGAAGCTTTGGGGACTTTTTTACAGCAATAATATTTCCGGAAACTCCCATGATTGTGTTTATAGTTCTAACTGCCTTAATCTGTGCTACGGCAGTACGAAACGGATTGGAAGTAATAACGAGATGCGGTTTAATATTGGTAGTTACCATGTCTCTTGCAGTCTTAACTACAACAATTTTACTGTTTAAAGATATGAAGTTAACCAACTTTTTACCTGTTTTTGACATTCCTTTAAAGGATTTTATCAAGGCCAGTCATTCTGCTGCAACCTTTCCCTTTGGCGAAACTGTAGCCTTTCTGATGGTTATTTGCTTTTTAGAAAATGTCAAATTCGCAAAATCCTCCGCTATAAAGGCTTTGATTATTACCGGTTTACTTTTGGTTATGGCTTCAGTACGAAGTATAGGCGTCCTGGGGGTTACTGCTCCCATCCATACCTATCCTTCCTTCCAGGCAGTACGCTTAATTAATATAGGAAACATATTAACCAGACTTGAAATCATAGTGGTCGGTAATCTATTAGCCATGGGATTTTTAAAGATTTCCGTTCTCTACTATGGAACGGTGCTGGGTACGGCGCAGCTTTTAAAACTGCGTTCCTACCTACCCCTGGTACTTCCTATTGGCGCCATGCTGGTAAGCTTTAGTATCCTGCAGTTTGACAGTGTAATAGAAAATATATTTTTTACCTTTGAGATCTACCCTTACTACGTTATTCCTTTTCAAATCGGGCTCCCTCTCCTTTCACTCATTATAGCTATTGTACGGGGACTACCCAAAGATTAGAAAGGAGAATACAAGTGATAGCCCTGTTGATTATAGCTTTTATAGGTATAGCATTATTTGAAATTCCAGACCTGATTCAAAGAAAACGCTGGCGCGAACTGCTAGTTTTTTTGGTATTTTTGCTTTTTGCCTTTATAGTAAGTCTTTTACAGGTTTTAGAAATTAAATTGCCCAACCCTGTAAAAGGCATCGAATTTCTTGTAAAATATCTTCTATCAGTAGTAGGGTAAGAAGGAAATATGACAAATTTTATTTGCTTATATTTTAAATGGATTGGGCCCAAATTCCTCAATTAGCGAAACATACTTCGCTAACCTTTCACTTAATATATTGCTTGGGTGGGTAAATTGTCTTGTGTATTTTACATTGCTAATAGCGAGCTCAATAATATCTATGCAATGCTTATCGGCAATGTCAGATTTTTCATATACCCAGGCACATTGCTCTCTTATATTTGCAATCTCTACAGGTACATCAAAGAGTGCTTTTATCCTTCTTTCCATAACAAGTGGAGAACAGCCTGCGAATACTACAGGGTTTACGGAGTCACCAAAAGGAAGCACAAACTCCTTCGTATCCCTTATTTCATCACAAAAATTGCTATGAATAATTACCCGGTGTCCCTTTTTCTGAAAGTGTTTCTTTATCCCGGGCAAATCCATTTTATCCCCCAAGCATTCTTTATGACCACAAATCAAGATATTGACTTTCTGCATTTTTAATCCCCCTTAACCAGCCAGAATGGAGTCTAGAGCCGCAAGGATTTTTTCATCACTCCAATTTGGCAACTCTATGGCTCCGGGCCTACAAACCCCCGCACAGTTGCCACAACCGCGACAAGCACTGCTATAGACTTCATACTTACCGTCTGGAGATACTTGAATTGCTCCGTACGGGCAAACCTCCAGGCACTGTCCGCACCCGGTGCACCTTTCCTGAGCAATACCTGCCGGGGCCACAAAGCCTTCTCCAAGTGAGATGTAAGTCAATCTTTCTTTTTCCAAAAATTCCTCTTCCAAGCTCTGCTGACAGTTTTCAATTCTACATGTGGCAAGCTCATTTCCTTTCCTACGCTGGCACTGGCTGGCGTTACATCCCGCTACCAGTATTCCGTCCAATCCTTCCGCAATTGCATCATTAACCATAATCATATTAACCGCACCTGTGCACGGTACTTTAATTATATATATATTGGGAGAATACTTTTCTCCTACCTGGCCCATTACATCCGCCTCTTCATAGGCAAATTCACAGAACATGCCTACTACAGCCGGAGAGTCCGCTTTGGCTACGGGCTTAAGCATGGCACTTATTTCCTCCAGCCTGAACTCGGGTAGGGAAATAACTCCAAGGGGGCAACCCCCGACGCAAATTCCACATTTCTGGCAGAGGTCGGGGTTAACCTGCGGGTAACCGTCCTTTTCCCGTAAACTAATTGCATTGTTAGGACACTCTTCAACACAGCGCTTACATTTATCACACTTGATTTCATTAATATGTGCGCAGTTAAGATTCCAGTTGCCTACATCCTTGGACTTGGCCACCCTGGCAACTCCCATTTTTAAAAGTATAACGGCCTTTTTGGTAGCGCTTTCGCTATCGTGGACCCAGGCACACTGTTCACGCAAATTAACAACTTCCATATGCTGTTTTGGCATATGGAAGTCAGCGGCATAAACTTTAAAAATTGCCCCTTTAGCAAGCGGAGAGCAGGCCGCTACAACCAGCCTGTCAACTTCCTCTTGAGCTGCCAGCTCTGCAATTGCCTCTTTCCCCCGGGGACTGCAGGCCATGTTAACCTTAATTACTGCATGGACATTTTTATTTTTTGCTATTTTTTCACTCAGTGTATTGAAATCGATTGTACTGTCAATATGGGAGTTGCAGCGGCACAAAACTACTCCTACTTTGGACAATTTGCTACCTCCTAATCGTTACGTGTTTTCACAACAAATCTCTCCACCTTACCATTGATATCAACACAGGTCCACATAATTTTATTGGTGCCTACCCTCGGAATCAATTTGGCGGGGTAATACCCTAACTGGTAAGGCAATCTTGTTTCTATGGCTCCCTGGGGGCAGATTTTCGTACAGCACATGCAGTCCCAGCAATCTCCGGCATCCCTGCACATGGCTTTTCCGTCTTCGTTTAAAGTCATTAAATCTCCAGGGCAGACCTGCTCGCATAATGGTTCTTCTTCAGCTTTACATCCATCACATTTTGTTAAATTTATTTTTGGAGGCATATCTAAGTCACTCCCCTATCGTAAATTTTAATTAGGCTTTAGCCTGTCTCCTGGTACAATTTGTTTATATTCCCTGGTATAGACTTCGATTTTTCCTGTTTCGGGATTTTTCCTTGAGTTAACGAAGCAGTCAAACTCTTGATCGTTCTTTTCAGGATAATCCGTTCTTGTCTGCCAACCCGGCCACCTTGTTTCCTTTCTGTACATCAAATGGTAAATCAATACTTCTGCTACATCCAGCCTGTCAATTACTTCATGGGCACTCATTAGTTCATGCAGGTCGTTAGCTACAAGATATTTCACCTGATCCTGAAGAATTTTGATATGTTTCAGAGCATACTGCAATTGTTCCTCATTCATCCGGAAGAATTGATGGACACCGCCGGCATATTCATCCATCAGCCTCTGCATTCTTTCTTCCATCTCTTTGGGCTTAATTCCTTCACCTTCATTGATCATTCTAAAGAGAGGGGCATAAACTCTTTCCTTCTCAGCTTCGATTTGGGATTCGTCAATTTCGATTTCATCTTCCAGTTTCGCTATATATTCAACTGCTCCCCGTGCAGCCAGAAGTCCTTCTGCAGCACAACCGCCTACAAATTTATTGGGAACACCTCCTGCCACATCACCGCAGGCAAATAAGCCGGGAATTGTAGTACTCCAATCCTCGGAATTGAGCCAGTACCCGCTTGCAGTATGGCCTCCCACTATATAGGGGTCGTTGCCATAGATTTCGATGGGCTCTTTTTTCAGGTCCTGACCTCTGGCAGCAAGGAAAAGCACATAACTCGGTCTTTCATTGAGATAATCGGTTTTCATCTGTTTGATATCCTCATCACTCATTTCCCTCGTATCCACAAAGCAGGGACCCCTACCTTCCATCCATTCTTCCATGGGAGCATTAGCCCTGATAAACCTTGGCGCGGCATCTCCTCCCATATCTGCATATCTCTTCTGGAGAATCTTCTCACCCTTTGCATTGATCATCGGTGTGCCGTAACCTACCGAAATGGTATCTATTGGGCCGTTAAAATCCTTGGTTCTGGTAGCACACCATCTCATTTCAAAGGTGGTCATTTCTGCCCCCGCCCTGATACCCATGGCATATCCTGCTCCTGTGTTGAAAGGACAGTACCACAGCTGGTGATGACTGCCGGAACCGTCATTTGTATAAGGTTTGTAGAGTCCGGCAGCTCCACCAGTAGCTATACAGGTAGCCTTTGCCTTAACCACATACATTTTGCCGTTTCTTACTCCGAAGCCCATAGCTCCCACTACCCTGCCGTCCTTTGTCAGATAATTGGTTGCTACGACCCTATTAAGTACTTCACAGCCATATTCCCTTACTTTTTCTGCAATAATGGGTTTCATGGACTCTCCCTGAATGGTGATATCCCACTTACCCCTATTGGCATACTCTTCGGTATCCTCGTCTTTCTTGATGGGCAGGCCCCATTCTTCCCATTCTTCCACCGGCTTGTTTAGGTTTTCAGCTACCTTGATTGCAAGATCCTCTCTCAGGAGCCCGCCTGCCTGAGACCTGCTCCATTTTATAAAGTCCTCTATTGTTTTACCTTTTTTTAGATAAGTATTGATAGCATCCATACCTGCTGCCAGACAACCGCTTCGGTCGATATGCGCTTTTTCCAGTAATGTAACCTTTAAATCGGGATTTTTTCTTTTAGCTTCAATTGCTGCAAAGCAACCTGCATTTCCGGCGCCTATAATTAAAAAGTCTGTTTCATGGACTACTACCTCAATATCTTCGATAGTTTTGGGTAATTTCTTGTCAGCACACATAATTAATTTTTCCCCTCGCCTTCATTAAGATATTTAACTAGTTTTATAAACATTTTAAATGCTTGTGTTGATTTTCACAGCTTGCTTCTTTACTAAATCGAGGTATTTTAAATTACATCAAAAAAGTCTTTCAGCCGACTTTTTTACAATTTAAAATGAATCAAACACCTTTGGGGTGTTTGATTCATACCTATTCTTTACTTCATTAACGGATAACCTATAATTGGTAACCAGATACTTAAAGTTATAATTGTATATAGATTGCAAATTATAGAGAGCGGAGCTCCAAATTTGATAACCCTGCCCATGGACATACCTGATGCGCCCCACGCAATAAAGAACGCTGTGATAGACATTGGCAGGAAAAATGCATAACTCAAGGAATTTACCGTGATTAAGGTAAAGGGTAAAACATTAAATCCTAATTCAGGAGCCATCTCCATCATGAGAGGAATAAACATGGCTCCCATGGCAGCAGCACTAACAATACCTGCCCTCGCAACCTGGATACCGGCTACAATCAGTATAAGAATTACTATTGCCGGTAATCCAATCAATGAATCTTTTAATGGAGAAAGTATAAGGTCTACCATCCATTCTACTGTACCTGACTTGTACAATGCTGTACCAAGGGAAACTGCCCCACCCAGTAAAATCCATACATCCCACATAATGTGAGGAGCAACTTCTTCAAATTTGATTTTGCCGAATGGTAAAAATACCAAGAAGATAAGTACTATAGCTACCATACCGGTACTGATATTGTGAAGGCTTTTTTCGGTAATCCAAAGGAAAAGAGCAATTCCCAGGGAAATTAATGCCCACTTTTCAGGCCAGGTCATTTTACCAAGTTCTTTTTTCATCCTGGGTAATTCTTCAGTAGCACCCGGAAGCTCAACCTTTCCAAGCTTAAAATACCAAATTGTGTAAAAATAAACTACAGGAAGGAGTCCCCATAATGGCAGATTAAGTTTTACCCAGTCCATCCATGTAATGGTAATGCCTGCCTCTTCCAAAAATCCTGCCATGAGAATATTGGGAAAATGGGCAGTTAAGATCAAAAGGCTGGTAAAAAGAGGCATGAGGCCGCAAATAAGCAAGAACATTCCTTCATTAATTCTTTTCACTTCCGGCAGATGCTCCTTACCTTCGGTAAGTCCGCTAAAACCCTTTGCCAGAGGCAATAAGAGACCAGTTTCCGCAACCGTAGGCAAAAATCCGCTAATACAAAAATCCGCCGCAGATAAGCCCAAGAGAATTCTTGTTACCTTGACTGACCTGAACATATCGGTAATTCCGATGGCAATACGTTTGCCTAAAGGAGTAGCAACCATGATTCCCGCGAAGGTAAATGCTCCGATTGCCAGGAAGAATGCCTTACCTGTGAAAGCGGAAAATGCTTCCTTTACTTTCATATCAGTCAGTATGGTTATAAATAAGGGTGAAGCAAATCCCACTACAAAACGATTCAAACTTCCTGAAATCATGACGATAATGAACCACAAAAATACACCTAATATTGACTGTGCCTGCGGGGATAATCCCGGGAGCTCGGGTGCAAAATGAAATCCTAACATCACTACAAAAGCTGCTATTAAACTGACAAACTTTTTGGCTTCCATTCCAAATATTTCTTGAGTGTTCTGAACTGCCGTCGACGTTTCAGTGTTCAAGTCATAACCCCCTTTTTAAATTATTGCACGCTCCGTATCCCAGAAAGGTGACTGCCTTCAGTATGAACTACTTACCTCCTTTCTTATAGCAGATAGACAGTCTTTGATAAATATTTTAGATATTATTGATTAAATTCATTTATATTTTATAGGAATGTACTAACATTCACAGTCATACGTTTTGCCGAGGTGCTGTCTTTTAATTTGCATTATAGCTGTCATTTAGCCGACTTATAGTAAAAAATTACCATGTTCTTTATTAAAAAAATACCCTTGATGCCAGGGTATTTTTTTAATAGACCCTACTTTGAAGTTTTTTCCTATCCTGTAGTATAATCTTTTTATTTTTGACTATAATAGCCCCGTCTTCCTTGAATTCCTGCAGCGTTTGGGTAACGCTCTGCCTTGTTGAACCGATTATGTTGGCTATATCCTTGTGAGTTAGTTTAATATCCAACATAATACCTTCCTTGCAAGGATAGCCGCATTGCTCCTGCATGTTTAATAGAAAGCTTGCCAGTCTTCCGGAGACGTTATAATTAATCAGATCATAAATAACTTCTTCTGCACGCCGTAATCTGTGGGACAATACTTTGTTAACTTTTATGGATAATGCCGGCGTTGACTTTAATATTTCCTTACAAACATCCTTTTTAACAGCCAGAAGAGAAGTTGTTTCCAGGGTCTGGGCAAAACATTTCCTGGGTTCTTCCATTAAAGCCTCTGCCAATCCAAAAAGTTCTCCCGGGTGCCGAATGGAAACTGTAATGGTCTGACCATCCCTGGTAAGACGGTAGATCTTCAGCCTTCCACGCTCTATGAAGTACACATAATCGGGGGAATCCCCGTTAGCAAAAACAATATGATCCTTTTGAAAGACTAGCGGCATTGCATATTCTCGAAAAATTTCCTCTTCCCGGGGATCCAGGCAAACAAAATATTTGTTGCAATCCCTACGCAAAAAAATTACCTCCACTTTATAAATTAAAATTATTATAGATATCATTTCGATTTATATCGACTTTTTCCTGCATTCTTTAATTGTAAAAAGTGTCATCTTGCCGACATTCGTAAATATCCATTTAACTTCAAACAGCTTTATCTTATTAAATTGAGAAATTTATGTTAAACTAGTATTAAAAAGAAAGGGAATCAAAAATGAATGCTGAGAAAAGAAGAAAAGAAATTCTCAACAAGCTGGTTGCTTCCCAGGAACCCATTACAGGTAACGAATTATCTACCGTTTTTAACGTCAGCAGGCAGGTTATTGTTCAGGATATAGCCGTCTTACGGGCTGCAGGAAATGAAATACTGGCTACTCCCAGTGGCTACCTAGTCATTAATACCGGCACGGACAACAAAATAAAAAAGATTTATGCAGTAAAGCATTCCTCAGATGAATTGGAAAAAGAATTATTGATCATGGTTGACTCAGGTGGAAAAGTGCTCGATGTTATTGTGGAACATGCCCTGTACGGTGAATTAAAGGGCTTGTTAATGCTTGCCTGCCGAGAAGATGTCTATGCTTTCGTGAAAAAACTTAAAGAAACAGGTGCCAAGCCTTTAAGTAGTTTGACTACCGGAATTCATCTACACACAGTGGAAGCCCCCAATGAAGAAATCCATAACAAAATTGCCGAAAAGCTAAAAAAAGAAGGAATTCTTTTGGAAGATGATTACAAAGCTTTGTAAAATTTCTGTTGACTACAGTTAGTCCCTGAAATAGAATAATGACAAGGCTTCTTTTTTTATTTACAGGTGACAAGACACCTGTAATAACAGGGAGGGGTTA
>Ga0182240_100267_pt1 | contig 19804 bp, 16 predicted proteins | sample hydfrates4_PW_90_FD_145594 | JGI IMG/M metagenome (GOLD analysis project Ga0182240, IMG submission 145594) | Subsurface microbial communities from deep shales in Texas, USA - hydraulic fracturing test 4_PW_90 | ecosystem: Environmental > Aquatic > Deep subsurface > Shale gas/oil reservoir >...
CAATAGCCGGTCTGGCTAAATATCTTCCTATATATTTTGCTGCTCCTCGAGCACTATTCATTCGGCTTTCTGCATTTACATAAAAGCCTTCTTTATATTTTTTGTAAAAATATCTAATTAAGTTTTGAACCTTCTGATTGCCTGGAAATCTTTCTTTAAATATATCTAAAAGCACTTTCTGCCAGGCTTTTCTTAGATAGGCATAGGAAAAATACCCCACCTTTTTCCACTGATGATATTTATCTAGAGCTCCTTCTGCTATCAGGGCATGCACATGTGGATTAAACCCCATATCACGACCAAAAGTGTGAACTACTGTAATTATTCCTGCTTCATATTCATGGATTTTACCGTTTTCATCTACATATCTCTGGATTAATTCTGCCACTTTATCACTTAAATCTTTTATTATATCTCTGTTCCAGTAGATATATCCTCTTAATTCTTCTGGAACGGTAAATACCATATGTCTGTGGCTTACATCCAGGATCATATCGACCTGCTTATCTACCCATTTATCTACATAGACTTTACCACATCTGGAGCAGAATCTGCTTTTACAGCTGAAGCTGACAACATGTTCTTCACCACAATCCAGACATTTATACTTAGCATAACCATTTTCTGGATTACCACAGCTCATTGATTTCTCTACCTGATCAACCACATGGTCTAACATATCAGTAGGCACTTTACCTGGAAGATATTTGATCTTAAACTCTTCCCAGTGATCATTCAATATTGTTTTAATTTTTGGATGATTTTTTGATTTATTTTTGCTCATAATATTTTTATCTTTCTACAAAGTTATCCACATTCCTGCAAAAGCATAGTTTCCTATATAATTAAAAATATCATCAAATCACTAATTAAACAACCTTCTTAGTCACTATTCCCTGATCCCAATTAATATGTCTATAATATTTTCAATGATTTCATCTGAATTTTTAGCTTCATCATTCAAATTAATAATTTTATCTTTTAATTTCTGGCTTAAATCTGGATAAAAATCATCTATATTAGAAACAATTTCATTGTGAAAATCTTTTGCTATATACCCTGTTGCACCAATAGGTAATAATATTAAATTATTCTCCTTTGCAATTTTAAATTCTTTCCTCATACCATCAGATTTAACAACTTCTCCATTAACAATTTTATTTCCGAATAAAAATATAGCAATTCCTGCATAAGAAATCATATCTTTGCGATAATCCGACCACACAACTGCTCTTTCTTCATCATCACTAATATTTTGTGGAAAAGGTCGCAAAATTAGATGATTTTTTGAGTGTTTATCTAAATTACTATAAATTTCTTCTAAAGCACCCGAAATCACCGCACTTCCTACACCAAGACCAAAACCTGAAACAATTTTAAATTTATTACGTATCAAGTTTTTACTCAAATCATAAATAAATTTCTCAGATTCTTCTTTTCCCCATGAACCATATTCATGAGCAGCACCTGAAACAAAAACAGTATCACTTTTATATGATTTTTCTATTTTTTTCAAAAAATCAGTTATCTCAGAATACTTATCAATTAATATTGTATAAATATTAAATCTTTCCAAATCATTTATAAAAAGTTCTTGTTTTCTTTTTCTATATTCATAATCTGCTTGTTCTTCTCCTTCATCCTTTTTTAATTTTCTTAAAAAACAATAGTGTCTTCTTTGATTTTCTCCATATCTTGCTCTTACTCTACTCAATATATAATCTAAATTGGGATCACTAAAACTAAAACCAATAAATAAAAAAGTTTTAGAACAAAGATCCCCAGCTAAATTGGTCAAAAACGGTTTCATGTCCAGATGATATTTTTCATAATCATCTTTCGTTATTATAGCTTTGCTCGGATGATCAATATCACCATGCATTTTATAAACAATTGCATCCCTTTTTGGTTTAGTATTAGCTAATTGGTTGATAGTATATTTTACATCAGGAGTTTTACCAGCTTTGTTTAGAGACTTTTCTATTAATTTGTCATAATTAGTAGTCCAATAAGTACTAATTGGTAACTTAGCTAAAATTTTATGGTTTTCAGTTATATTTAAATCACGTGAAAATTCATCTAATAAAACCTGATTTATTCCACTTCTGGAAAATTCATTGCAATGATACTGTGCTAAAGACACTAAATCATCTTCTTTATCTACATCTAAATCTATTTCTTCAGCTAGTGGGTTAAGAAGATTGCTCCAATTTACATAACCACTACTCATTGACATACCAGCCCCAGCAAAAATAGCTAAATTATTTTCTTTTAAATTTTTAAGTATTTTTTTTTTGGCTATAATTTTTTTCATAATTAAAATCACCTTTCTGCATATTAATAAATAGATAAGTCTATACTGAAATTATTAATAGTAATTTTATATAAGGCATCTAAAGGATATTCCCAATTATTATTATTTTCTTTCCAAAGTTTATCCCACTTTTTTAATGTTTGATCATTAATTTCTATAAGATGTCCTAAAGGAATATCATATTGAATATTTAAATCAGATCGATTCGCCTCATTATAAATTCCTTTTTTTACCATATTGTTAGGTCTATAATTAGTGAGTTCTTTACGTCTAATAATTCTAGTAGCTGCAATCTCTGAATATATCCAAGGAGATGCTGTCTGATTATTAATAGAATCATTAACGCCTAGATTGGAGTTTTGTGTATTTAAAAATATAATGCATTCTGCTTTATCTATCATTTTATTTATAGCAGCAGATAACATCATATGAACATGACTGGTAGAATAATTCCTTTTATCATAATCATAACTTGAACCATTAGAATGTTGACAATATTCATTATCAATAATCTTTAGCAAATCATTTGCATAACCCCACATAGATGAATCCACAAATGAAACTATATTATATTTTGCTTTCAAATAACCTGCAAGACTTACTGCTAGTTCTTTATCACGATGAGAATGAGAAATAAATACATCTATATTATCTAAAGTTGGAAACCAATCTTCTTGGACTTTAGAACCATCAATTTTATCATTATTTGAATTAATATTTTCTTTTAAACCATTTTCCACTTTAATTTTAGTATCCTCAAACATCTGATTTCCAATTGAATAAAATTCATCATAGTCTCTATTTAATTTCAAATTAAAACCTGAAAACATTTCTCAACTTCCTTTCAATATTTTTATTTTAAATCATCAACTGTATAAATTCTTGCTCCGCTTTTCAAACTTTTAATATAGTCTATTTATTGTTCTTCATTCAATATTTTCCATATTTTTTTGTAATCTTCACCAGATATTTCTACTTTAGCACCAGTCTCATTTGGCCACCTATTAGCAGACAAAGAATTCAACCATTTTGCAACATCATCTGAAGAAGAATTATATATATCTTCATTCTCATTTTCATATAAATCACCAAGCTGGTTCGCTATACTGCGAGGAATATTGTTTTTTCTCATCAAGATAGCTTGATCTGTATTGACACCATAATATATCATAGCTGGCAAGTTTTCTATATCTCTCTTTTCTTCATCTGATAAGTTATCAAAATCTAATCCTGAACCAGGCATTTTCTGTAAAGAAGAAAGCCCCCAGGTAGCAGCGTTAATTATTTTTTGGTATACCGCCTTACAACTTTTTGTAATAGCTTCTTGATTTTCTCCACCAAAATAATTTTTAGCTATACTTTTTATTTCATCCCCACCGACCCAATCATTGATTATATTAGCAAGTGTTTCTCCATCAGAACTATGACTGGAACTAATCTTTAAATTATCCTTTATTTCTGGAATTGACAGCATAACTCCCATCAATGATTTTAAGTCTCCCTTATTAGAAAATAAATTGCTTTTTTCCCAGGAATTCGAATTTAATCCCAACTCTCGAACCCTCGACATAGTATAGGAAATAGTTTCAGGTGAGAATCCTGTTGAGTCAGATAACATAGAAGTTTCTTTTTTATCATTAAGTTTGCTTCCATATACTTTAACAGCTTTTAATAATACTTCTTTGTTTGTTTTATCTAAAGTATTATATCCAAATGTTTGTCTTAAAAACAACTCAGCTTCAGTATTGAAATTAAGCAAATCCTGACTTTGATTATACATATGAGCAATATATTGTAAAAATTGAGACCATTTTGGATTATCATAAAAAACATTTGTTAAATCTAATGTTTTTTCTGGAGTCACTATTTCTTCAACCATTTCTTTTAAATTTGAAACAAGCTTTTCTGCTGAGGAACCTATAAATTTCTTCAATTTATTCATATCTTTATCCATCTTGCTTTTTGCTGGACCAACTGCTATCCCAACCATACCTAAGGTACCCTGACCTATTCTACCGCAGCGCCCAATTAAGTTCCAAAAATCTTTTATCGGCATATGGCTGGTATAGGGATAAGCATAGGAAGCCATTAATATAGTGGATACTGGAAAATTAATGCCCTGGGCAATAGTAGTTGTAGAGACTAAAACTCTAAGTTTGCTCTCTGACATTAACCATTCCATTAAATTTTTTACTTCATCTGGTAAACCAGCATGATGAACACCAATACCTTTTTCTATTAAATCATTTAAGATAAAATTTTCTCCTAATTCAGATGTTATATATTTTTTTACTAATTCAATTTCAGGACTAACCTCTATCTTATTTAATTCATCACTTAAACTAGCTGCAATTTTCCAGCAAGCTGGTATTGTTCTTCCGATAACTAGAATTCCTTTTCTATCAATAAGCTGTTTACTTACAGCCATAGTTAATTGTCCCTTTGATAGAGCACTTCTCGTTTCATCTATAGGAGTTTCATTACTAATTAAAATATCTTTTTCAATTTGTATCCTCTCATTATTAGTTAGGAGTGTTTTAAACTTTGTTTTCCACTCTCTTGCTCTTCCTTCTGGATGAATGGCACCAATAATTCTATCATTTGGTTTCCAGGAGACACCAATACTGATATCTTTAGGACTATCCGGATCCAGCCACCTGGCAATCTCATCACTGTTTTTAATGAAAGGTGTTAATAATAAAAAGTTTGATTTCGAACAATCATTTTTAATATTTGCCATTAACAATTCATAATTTAAGCCCCGATTATCATCTTCCAAATTATGTGCCTCATCGATTACGGTCAATACTAAAGAACTCTTTACTTTTTCCTCCAGTTTATTTCTAATTAATAGATTTAATTTTTCTGGTGTTGTTACTAAAATATCAAATTTTTTATCTTCATTTTGATTAGAAAGTAGATTTTCTTCAAAAAGATCTACTTCCAAGGCCCCACTCATTTTTTCAACTTTAACCCCAATTGGCTCTAGATCTTTTTTTAATCTCCTACTTATTTGATTTACTAACGCTCTAGTTGGAGCTACATAAGCAATCCAGCCTCCAATTTCCGAAAATTGATTAAGTGCCTGCAGAATCCTAAACTCAGATAAAAGTGTTTTCCCACTTGAAGTCGGCATATTGATAACAACTGCTTTATGAGCAGGATTAAGCAGTCCATTATCAAGTATAGCTGTTCTCTGGGGATATAATAATTCAAAAACAGGGTTTTGATCGGATTTAGTTATTGATTTAATAAATCTTGTTACTCGAGAATTAACTCTCTGGGTAACCATCCAAATAGAATTTTTTATCATTTGATGTAACATTGAATCCAGCATTCTTAAGATTAAATCCATTTCAATATTAGCTATCTTATTTGCACTTTTAATTGCCTTATCAAAATGAAAGTCTAATTTTTCTCTAATTGTAGACGGTTCTCCATTTGTCATATACTGAGCAGTCATTTCCATTATTTTTGCAAGATGATATAAGCCAAATAATTCATAAGCTTTGCCCTCAAGAGAGGAAGTATCCGAATCACTTATATAATTTTGCTCAAATTTTTCCTGTTCTTCTCTAAGCTGTTCAACTAATTTGCAGACATGATCTAAATCTTTCCAATTCTTTTTTCGAACCAAATATAAAAAAGCTAAGTAGATTTTCTTAAATAATCTTTTATCCCAGCTTTGTTCATCTTCAATATTTATATCCCAAAGATCTTTATTTTCAATTAAATATCTTCTCCCCTCCTGCCAGCGCTCACCAAGATAAGAATATGTTATTAATTTATAAATATGTTTTATTTTTTCTATTTCATCATTAGGTAAAGGTAGAGATCTTAATAATATAAATAAATCATGACATATTTTAGTAAATTCATCATTCTGATAAGAAAAACCCTCGTTTAATGCCTCTCTCTGCAGTTCAATAGCTGCTAACTCTAGAGAATCAATAACTTTATAGATTAATTTTTCATTTTCTTCAAAATCAAAATTATCTTCTATATCACAACATTTTTTCAGTGAATTATTTATCAATTTATTATCTGCTACAGATAAGACTTTTTGATATTCATCTTGAGAAATAGAATTTAATAACCAGTGATCAGGTTTCCTTCTCATTTTAATCCCCTCTATCCGTTATCAGATTAACCCAATTATCATTTTCAGCCTTCAAACCTGTATAGATTGCAATTAATTCTATTTTCATTTCTGCTGGAATATCATGATTTAATGCCTTAGCTCTAGCATATAAATCTCTTTTATTAGGTTCAGTATCTCTAACTAAAACTCCGATCAATTTAACTTTGTTATGACTGCTGTTTGTATATGACACAAGAGCTTTTTGGCAGTCCCTTTTAAACTCTCCGCCTGTACTAACTGCCTTACCCCAAAACCATCTTATTAAAGCATGACGCTTTCTATCTTTAAGCTTTAAGTCTTCAAGCTGCTGACTCATTCCTTTTTTACCGTAAAAAACATTGGGAGGAATAGATTGATCACTGGAAGTCTTTACTTCTCCAAAAATAAAATATTTAGTGTCTTCAATCTCACAAATACCTACAAGATCTGCCCCTGTTTGACTTGAATTAGGATTTTTTTGATCTCTAGAACCATGGTAATAAAATTTATAGTTATTATAATCTTCTAAAACACATTCTGCCAGAGCTTCACCTATTCTCCAGGTATCTGGAACCGCCTGCGATCCAAAAATTTCAAGCAGATTACTTGGAGAAAACCCAGTTTCTTTAACCTCTTCAGCTTCTTCAATAAGCTGTTGAGTCCACTGAGTATCAAAAAATTGTTCTTTAACTCTATTATGTAAATAATCTTTAAAGTCATCGGTCATAAATAATAATCCAGCATAAGGTACTGGTTCCAGATCTTCAGAATCTTTTTTATAAACCACATCTAAAATAGTTGGCATCTCGACTTAAAACCTCCATCTGACTTCTGAGTTTTAGGTGTTTATTAATTACATCATTAAAATAATTCTAGGAACAGTTAATAAATCCTTTATATTTGATAATTTTGAAGTTGCTCTTTCTATTAGATTCTACACCTTTACTAAATCTGGTAAATTACTAATTATTTATTTAACTTTCTCACTGAGAATTTCTAAGTATTGAAAGATATTTCTCTATTAAATTATAACTCAAATAAAAACTACAATCAATATCTATTTCAAAAAATTTCCATTGTTTAGTCTAGTTTCATCTAATATTAATAAAATGGACTATTATAACCTTGATACATGTTTTCTAATTTTGATTTACTGTAATTCTCAATTAGCTCTGGGTGTTTATCAACATATTTTTGTGCAATTGGCGTAATTGTAAAAGGAATGAACATATTATCACCGTAAGCAACATTTTTTGATGAAGTTAACTGTATAATATTCTTATTTTTAAGGCGAATTGTAACTCCATCAGCATATGGCAATCTAGAAGTATAATTTGGTGATCTATATAAAAGTGCTACTACAACAAGCTCTTCATCTCTTAATCCTTTCATTATTTTAGGGAATTTTATCTTAAATCTTATCCAATAATATTTTGAGATAAAGAATTTAATAAATTTAATTATAAAATAAATAACAAGTACTGATATTGAAATAATAAATGAAAATCCCAGGATCGTTCTCCAAAGTTCTGGAATATTATTAAGTCCCAACTTCTGAAGAATACTCATTGGAAGAAATAATATCAAGCCTGTACCCATCACAACTGCTGCAAGTATTGATGGTGGTAATTTTAATAATTGAATAAAATCCATCATCTCTCATCCTACCTTTACTATGTCTTAAAATTTAAGTTTTATCTGCAATAATAATAATAATAATAATCAGCAATTAACTCAATATAAGAATCAATTATGTCTTCTTTTTCATATTTCTCATGATTAATAGAATTTTCATTTATCCAATCTACCAGGCTGGTATCTAAAACAGAGCTAATATTAGAAATTACAATGCCGTTAATAATTTCCTTTCTTTTTTCTGTTTCTTTTTTTCTAAATTACCCGAAAAGATCTTCTCAATTTTATTATTATTTTTATGTCTAAAAGGAGAAATGATACCGCTTTTCGCAAACTCGAGGAAGTTATTAAAAAAGTCTCTAGGAATTTTATCAACTGCTAATACCTCTCATAAGGTTTAATTGAATAAATTATTCCTCGTTGCCTATATCTATCACTTTTTAAATTTCTTAGAATAATTTTTTTATATTCATCTTCTACTTCAATTCCTGTAAACGCCTTAGATTTTTCATTAGTTACAAGATATACTTCAATATTTGAGTTTCCATGAGATTTGCTTAATACAATTTCATCTAAACTATAATTATGATTGTAAAACAAAAAGATTAACAATATTCGACTTAAACTAAGATTTAAATCTAAAAATTTCTGTCTATCAACTGAAAAATAAAATATTATAGAGATAGTCATTATCCAGCAACTATCTCTGGGCTTTTGAATAACTTTTTAACATTGCTGGCCAGAACTTTAAAGCCAAAGTATAATTTTGAACGCAGTTTACCCCTGACAGGCATTGAGTCTACATTGTAGAACCTTCTAAATACAGAAGGTAATCCTTCAACTCCAGCCCGTTGGTTGGTGAGCTTGATATACTCATCAGTTTTCATTCTGCTGCGATAAATATCTCTTAAGTATCTGTCTTTTTTAAATCTGGCTGTATTAGCTTTTTTCTAAAATTGGATTCTGCATTCTTTTAAGTAGTTTAAATTCTTCAGTTTCTGATATTTTCGAACTACTCTCTAAAGCTTCTCTATAGAGCATCTGTGATTGTTTTAAAAGAAAATCTAGTTTTGATTCACTGTTTTTATCTCTGGTTCTGTAGATAGTCTCATTTTTATGACCTTTATCTAAATAGCTGAGACAGCTTTCAGGTATTGCAGCTTTATCTAATTGATTGAGCTTTTTAATTAAATTATCGTTAACAGTATATACCAGTTCTATCCGAGATAGATTTCTGCAGGAAGAAGCAACCATAAAAGAATCAACTCTAACTTTTTCATTATCGATCTTTAAAGTTTGAGCGATAAGTTCAGAAAGTGATTCTACTTCTTCTTTAATTAAATCTCTATCAGTTTCTTTTTCATAAGCATAGACTCTTTTTCTGAAATTAGAAAAAGTATTAATTGAAACTAGAGGTTTTTCTTCACTGGTGAGCCTTAGAGCATATTGAAATCTATCATCGAAATAGATAGAACCTAAAAGTTAGCATCAGAAAGTCCAAAGATTTCTTTTAGAATTAAAGCTCCAATAATTACATTAACTGGAGAATTAGGTCTGGATGGTTTATCAGAATACAGCACTTCAAATCTATCTTCATTAATTGCAGGAAATATTAGCTGCTGAAAAGGATGAGCCCAGTTATCTTGAAGTATTTTTTAAGATATTCTGGCATATTTAAGACAGAATCATTAAAAGACATTTGTTGAAATTCATTTTTAGAAAACATAAAAGCACCTCAATTAGTATTATTTGTTATACTAATTGTATCACATAATCACTGTTATATCAACGATTACGGAGGTTTTAAATGATTTTATTCTTGTATTTAAAAGACTTAGTTTAGTATTTGCATTTTGATGAATTGGAAATATTACATGCTTTTTGTGTTGGAATCATTTTTTTATTTTATTAAAATTTGAAATCAGATTATCAAATTTAACTTCATTATCACTAAATGTTCTCGCAATATTAAGTTCATTTTTATAAAAGTCATTAATCCTATTTGCTGCAATTGGTAAAGGAATAATGATATCTCCCAAGTCTAGATAAGTAAATTCATTAATATTAATAGCCTTATATGAAATAACAATATCTATTAGTTTAGCGCTAGGATATTTACTAAATAAGTCATTCCATTGCTTACCACTTAAATGTTCATCTTCAGATCTTTTCATTTTATTTTTTAATTTAATTTCTAGATCAAAGTCCTCATTATAAATGCAGAACGTTTTGCTTTTATTATAACACCAGTCACTTTTTTTAAAATTACAGAACAAATTATTTACAGTTTTTTCATTCATATTATCATTCCTTTCTTTTCTTAAAAATATTAAAATAACATTTTAACTAATTCAGCTACATCATTACTAATTTCTTTAATTTTAGAAGTTGTTACCCCCCTATAAAAGTCTTGTAATCTCTTCTAAGCTTACCAAAGGGAATAATTCTTTTCTTCCTAATTAACTTAATTATAATACACATGTTCGTTTAAATCAAATTTTTTTCTCATTCTTAGAATTCTATTTTTATAATTCATTAATGATATAATTTTTCCTGCCTTATTGTAATCTCACAGTTATTTTATTTGTTGTATAAAAATAAAAACATCGGGAATTGCAAAGTAGTATTCCTGGAAGTTGCAGACTAAAATTCCCTATTATTGCAGAAAAAATTTTATTACAAAATTTAAAAAATGTAAAATCTTAATGAACGAAAAGTGTAAAAATTATTAACATCTCTACTGGATACTCGCCGCAGCATTCCGAAGTTAAATTTATGAAAGTAACCGGCTTACTGTATATAAACAAAAATCTCCCACCAAAATTTAATAATCCCAGTGAGAGTAATAGTTTGTTCTTAGCAGCATCTAATATTTAATTCCATAGTTTTCTAAATATCTCGAGTGATATACACCAAATGGGCGTTTAATTTTACAAACAATCCGCAAGCCCTTCCTCAGCCAAAAGATGCAGGAATAACAAAAATCTATATAGCCAGTCGTCATGATATTTCTAAGCATAATATCTATGGCTGGGTCAAAAAGCTAAAGAAACGGGACCGTCAGGTCTCTGCCCAAAGTTGAAAACTTAAAAACCAAGTATTTTTTCATTTCTGGTTAGTTTTAAAAATACACAATTACTTTTATACAACCATTTATTTAAATTGCTTCACCCATATTATAACTGTTTTCCATTCGTTTCTTTAAAATATCATTGATTTGATATTCTTGTTCTGTTTTTCTATCATAAATCAACTTCTTTTCAGCTGCATTTTCTTCAATAAATACTTGTTCCAACTTATCTTCTTTATCAAAATTATAATAAAAAATTACTTCTCCCTGATAATCTTCTATTTTACACTTCATTTCTGCAATTAAACCATCTTCACCCATATAATAGTTAACATAACTATAATTTGGCAGCTTTGCATTTTCTAATAAATTATAGGGCGTTACCACCGAAGAATAAAATAACTCATAAAGATTTTTGATATCGTCTTTCATTTTATCACACCTTTCATTTTAATCGTTAAGTTTCAAAACTTTAAACTTTTAATTCTCCAGATAACTGTGCAGAACATTTTCTACATACTCTTTAATTGCATCGATTTGTTCAAATGCAATATCATAATCCGATAATTTCCACTGTTTTCTTTTCTTGCCAATTTTATGTCTCAATGCATCACTAAAATAAGACGACAACATACCTGCATTATTACCTATCTTTCTAATCCAATAAAATTTACCTTTAAAAAGCCTACAACCAATTATTTCATCACCATCTTTTTGCAGATTAAATTCATTAATTAACTCTGGAACAATTTCATACTTAATCATATGATCTATATCCTTTTTTCTATTCTTGAAATATTGATCCGGCCTTTTTATTTTAGATTTACTATTCTGACTAGAATCATAAATTTTTGCTGCTTCTTCTTTTTGTATTTCTAACATATCTTGCAAATTTTTAATAGCCTTTTTTCTTTTTGTTATTTCTTCTTTTCTTTTTTTGAGTAATTCTGTAGTAATATAGGGATCAACTATAACCCCTCCCTCACCTTCTTCTCTAGCATCCCCAATACTTAGATCTCTTTTCCCATCTATAGTTTCTGATTCATCATCTGAAGCTTCTAATTCATTTAAATATTTTATAGTATCACTTTCCTGAATTTCTTTTTTATAATAATCCCATAAATCCTTTAAGTATAAATATTGATGAGATACAATTACACCAATATTATCTTCCACACTCTCTACTTCATCTTCAGGAATTCTTCTTAATATTCTACCAACAAATTGCGCATAAGGTAATTTACTCCTAAAAGGACGAAAAATAGCTGCAATAGATAAATACTTATGGTCAAAACCTTCTCCTAACATTGCCACATTAACTACAACTTCCACTCTATGATTTTCAATATCACTATAAGCTTTTTGCAACTTATCATCACTCATCTTACTATGCACAATTGTAGTTTCATAACCTTTGTTTTCATATATTTCTTTAATTTGTTCTGCATGATCTATACTACAAGCAACTGCTATAATTTTATGAGGAACAGAACTCTTATTAGCTTTTTCCTCTAACTGTTTAAGACTTTCAATTACAATTTTTTCAGAACAATTCTTAGAATAAGCTACAGACCTACTAATCCAATTCTCATCTTTTAAATTCATATCATATATTTCTTTTACAGTATACTCTTTTTCAGAATTATTATCAATGGTTAAATACAATTTTCCAGGAACATGGACAATATCCTCTAAGCTTTTTACATAATTGTTAGCCATTGCAGCACTCAACTTATATTTAAATACTTCTTCCCCTACAATTGGTTTACCATCACTTCTAAAAGGTGTACCTGTTAATTTTACTATTTTAGCATCAGAAAAATAGTTTATTGCCTCAACCCAGGTGTCTGCGGTCGAATGATGAGCTTCATCAATTAAAATCATATCAAAAAAATCTTCATTAACCCTTCTTAATAGTGATGAATCAAGTCTATTTTGAAGTTTATGTACATTTAAAACAACTATATTTGCACTATCTAATATTTCTAAAGGAGTATCTTCTCCTTCATATTCAATTAGATTAGGTAACTTCTCAACATCTTTAAAAACTTTTCTTTTTAACCAAAAATTATTATAATTATTAGGATCTAAGGAATCAATAATGGAATCTCTTATTGTTGTACCAGGGGTAATAATTAATACTCTGCCCTCAGAAATATGATATGGTAATATTCCCATTAACCCAGTTTTTCCTACTCCAGTTGGCAATACTATTATTGCATGTGATGTTTTATTCTTAGTAATAAAGTGATTATATACTTTATGATATGCAGCAATTTGAGGTTCTCTTAAACTATTATTATCAATTAATTTGGGATCAGAAACCAAAAAATGTTCTTCATTAAATTCAAGCTCATCCATGAATAAATCCTCCCTCTTGTATCAGGTTCTTCAGATTAATCTCTAATTGCCTGACCTTCTATGCGTCTCGTAGTATTTGTACTTCTTTAGGTTTATCTTTTTCGACTCTATTGGTTCCCTACCTGCCTGGTGCAAAGCTTTCCTAATGCCGGTTCAAAACCCTAAATATGGAAAATATGTTTGTTAAACTCTCTACTTCTCAGTTTCTCTATTTGTATCACTATAATAAATGGAAGAATTAAGCCCAAAAGGGTCTAAAACAATAGAGATTTTATATCCTTTATTTATCCACTTTGTTACAATCTGAACTTTGAGGGCTATAGGGGATTTACCTGATCACGCAACTCCCTTAATATTGACAGTTTAATTCTTTTTCTGCTACAATTTTTTTTGAGCTTATCATTTTATCAAATCTATTTTCAATCTCTTTCATTTTCTTTTTTATCTTTAGGAAGAGATATAAATGATCCAGTTTTTTTAGCTTTTTTAATCCAGCTATAGACAGTATGTTTAGAAATATTATGTTGTCTTGCTACAAGAGCTGTGTTGCCAATTTCATGACATTCTTTTACAATTTGTTCTTTAGTTTCATCAGAATATTTTCGGTTTGCCATTAGTGTTTCTCCCTTGTAATTAGAGTATATCACTTTCAAACTTTTTCTCCAATTCTGTTAGGGAACTATATAGCTTTAATATAAAATAAATAACCTTTCTTCTACAATCAAAACTCCCCCCTATAATAACGGGAATAATTTTCTAAAATTCAGGCTCAAAATATCTTCTATTGATCTCAGGACCATCAATATCATAACTTTTAAATTCCAAACTCAGTACATTAAAAATCCTAAATTTCTTAAGCAGAAAACTATATAAATCTCTATCATGTGTAGAAATAAAAATTTGTTCCGGTCTATTACCATTTAATAATATCGCTCTAATAACATCAATAAAAGAGAAAATATTTATATCATCCATGTTCTGAATAGGATCATCCAAAAAAACTGAATTTAATTTACTCCAGTTATTTTTTAAAACAAAACTCAAGAATAGAGATAATACAACCACATTTATCTGGGCACTGCTGTAAATGTAAGAAGGGTTGGCAGAATTAGAATCATTTTCTGATTTCATATTCAACACTAATTGGCCTTTATTGTAAGCTGAACTACGTTTCCAGTCTATTTTATTATAAATCGGCTGAGGATTTATACTTTGATAAATTTTATTTGCAAGATTTTTATAACCATTTAAAGTTTCTTCAGTTAAATCATTAATGACTACCGGTATCTCTTTTTCCAGCTTTTTCAACTCACTAATTTTATCTTCTAAAGTTTTAATTTTTTTAGCTTCTACCTTTATTTTTGATTTTAAATTCCCTATTTGTTTACTAAGATCAGTATTTGAAAAATAGTTAATTAACACTTTTAGTTTTTTTATTGCCTTATTAGTGATTTGATTTTCAAACTTTACTTTTTCAATTTTAGTTTTAACTTTTTTATAATACTTATTAATACTCTCATCTTTATTTAAATCTAGGTTTTCCAACCTTAGTTCATAATCTGAGATAAATTGATTAGATTCAGTCAATCTGGCTTCAGCTTTTTCAATTTCTGATTCTAATTTATTTAAATCATCAAATTTCATTTCTTTTTCATATTGATTAATCTTTTCTTTTACCACTGTATGAATATCATTTTTATCGTTTAGCCCTAGGCCATTGATTTTTCTTTTCAATTCTTTAGATTTGCTATTTTTTTCTGTATAATTTTCAATGGCAGTTTCTAACTCCCTTTTTTTATTATAAATTTGATTTGTATATTCATTATAATTTTTCTCTAATTTTTTTAACAGTTGAGTTAACTCTTCATTTTTTTTACTGATTGTAGCTTTTAAATCCTCTTTTTTCAACTTCCAATCTTTGATTTTTACTTCCTCATTAATTTCCAACTTATCTTCAAGCACAAGCAATAATTCATCAGCTTCTATTTTATTACTACAGACCGGGCATTTTTTTGCAGATAAATTTGCCTGAAAATATTCTTTGCTTAAAGTCAAGATTTTATTTCTCAAGTCATTAAAATTATCTATCTTTTCTTTTACAGTAGTTAATTCTTTTTTGAAATCATCTATTTCCCCTGTGATTTTATTAATTTCTTCAAGATCTTCTAAAAATAACTTCTCTGCTTTTTTATCCAGTTCAATTAAATTTTTGGTCACAATTTTAATAGGGGGGACGTCATTTATTAATTTTATTATTTTGTTTAAATGCTCAAGAGTTTCTTGATGCTCATCTCTAATTTCTTCATAATTAAGCTCATTATTTAATAAATCAAAATTTGAGTTTATAAAAAGCAGCTTCTGATAATCATTCAGTTTTTTCTTTTCTTCTTTCAAATCTTTTAGATTTTTGGCATAATTTTGTTTATCTTTTTTAGAAAAATCATATTTAATAAACTGGCTACTCAATTTTCTTGCACTGCTTTCTTTTTCACTTAATTCATGCAATAATTTATCATTTTTATCTTTTAATTTTTTCATCTCAGACAATAGATTCTTCATTCCCTCATTAGTAAGGCTATCCTTGGCCTGAAGAGTATTTTTTAAATCAAAACCTGATATAATTTCTTTTAATTCAGCTAATGATTCTTTAAATGAACTGCCATCTAAATTACTATTATTAAATTCTGCTAATAGTACTTTTCTCTCAGCTTCCAAACTAGTTTTATAATCTATTAGATCTTCATTCTTATTTTCCGTTTCTTTCCTTATTTCCTTAATCTTATTATTAAAATTATTATAGTTTTTAAGTCCAGCAAGATTACTTAAAATTGAATACCTCTCACTGCTTTTATAACTGCGGACAAAATCGGCTAAAATTTCCTGACTTAAAAGATGTGAAAAGCTGAATGAACTTTTAAAATCAAAATCATCTCTATTTTTATCTTTCAAAAGCAGTTCGGCAATATTATTATTTTTTTTATCATTTAAGTTTAAATCCCCAGAATTAAAATCTGTATTTGCTGTTGTTTTCGTCTTTCTTGTAAATTTAATATTCTGATCATTAGGATCAGCTAAAGTAATTTCTACCTGCCCATTATTATCAGCAAACTTATTTTTCATAAATATTTCTTTATTCTTTTCTCTGCTTTCTTCTTCATAACGCCTGAGTGATCCTGTGAATCCCCATTCGACTGCATCAAAAAAAGAGGTCTTACCCAATCCATTATTCCCTGTTATAAGAATAATCTGAGCTGAGGAAGGAATTTCAATTTTCTGATCTCTAAAGGCACGAAAGTCTTTAATTCCTAAACTTTTTATTTTATACATTATTTGATTCCTCCTGCAGCCAGCTTTCTACAATAGCTTTAGAATTTAAATCTTCAGCTTCAACTGAAAGGTTGCTTATCATATTCTTAATCTTATCATCTTTACTTTTTTTAGAAATTTTGCTGCGAAATATTTTGTTATCAATATGATTTGCTGAACTTAAATTATCTTCCTGCAATTTTTTGAATAATAAAAGTTCTTTTAGATTTTCTTTTAATGTTAAATTGTTTTTGTAATCTAGAACTATTTTTTTGCAATAATAATGATCATTTTCAATTTCTATTTTCAGATTTTCTTTTAATTTGAAATCAATAAGAAGCACTATATAAATATCATAAATAATATTGTCAGACTCAAAATATTTATATAACTCTTCTAGATTGTTATGAATATTAACACTGACAAAAGACTCCATATAGTTTTTGATTTTTAGTAAATTGTCTTCTTCATTTATAACTGCAGTTAAAAAAATTGCAAAATCATTATTATAAATTTCAGTTTCACAATCTACATTTATCTTTTCTTTCAGTTTCAAAGCTAAATTTTCTAATTTTTTTAAATCAGTATTAATCATCAAAAATCACCTCATATATTTCCTGGGCTTTTTCATATTCCTTTATCTGACTGATGCAGTAAGCACAATTTAGAGTTGGTGAATTATTAACAGGATTCATAAAAGTATTTTCTTCTTTCCCAGGAAAACAATCTAATATAATAAGTTCAAAAAGATTTTCACCCTGCATGCACTCTTCACTACAATTATTTAGTCTACTGCCAAAAATTAATATTTTATCATTTTTCTCATGCGAATATTTTTGTTTATCCAAATGTTTATAAATTAATGGCACAGCTTCTCTATATGTATACGGTAAACCCTGTTCTGAGATGTTATAGACATAATTATTATTTATGACATCATTTTTTTCTGATAGAATACTATTCCTATTATTTTTCATCTCTAAAGTGTAATTAACTCCATTAATTTTTTGCAGTAATAAAAATATAATGACAGAGTTTATTCTTCCCTCTTTAGAAAGATTCTTTTCGTCTGCAGCCATCTGACGGATTAAAGTCTGCAGTTTATAACAATTTTCTTGAACAGTAAAAAAATGTTTTATTTGATATAAGGCAGATATCAAGTCTTCTTTTGCCTCACTGTTTAAAGAAGACTCTCGTTCTATTTTTTTCTCTGTTTTATCTATTTGTTTTTCAATATCTTCATAAATATCTCCATTATAGTTTATCTGTGTTTCTATATACTTCTGGTTGTTTTCAACTTTATTATTAATTCCAGAAACTTTTGAAATATTTGTTGAAAAATTAATTAAGTCTAGAAGATTCCCCATTATTTATTCTCTTTTCTGTCATTAATAATTTTCTGATTATTTTCTACATTATTTCCAAATCCAAAAACATTACTCATATTTTTATTTGACTTCTTTTTAATAAAAATAAGCGCTGTAAAAGCAACTAAGACTATAAAAGCAATAAGCCCAAGTCCAGTTTCAATATATGGAATTATCTCAACCAATTTTTCTAAAACAGACATAGTTATTACCTCCGCTTAATATTTTTTTATGTTATATATTATATTTATTGCTAAGTATAATTTTTCCTTCTTTATTAGTGAAAAATTTATCAATTATATTAAAACTTCCAACTTAATATATCATCAATAATTTCTTTTTTATTATTATCATCTAAAAACTTGCTATATCTTACCTGCCGATCAAATCTATTTATAAATAAATTTGTTTTTAACTGTTTAATATCTTCCCTAAATTTTGTTTTAATATCTTTATCTAAATTGTTTAATATATCTTTAATCATGTTTTTATATCTGCTCCATGTGCTTTCTAAAGCCCATTTTTTCACCCACTCCAACATTTTATCAACAAATAATTTTTGTATCACGATATCTGCTCTATGATTAATAAAAAGCTTAAGTTTAATAATATTAGACAACTTATTATGATTCTGCTTTCTAATAAGTTTTAATAATAAATCAATATCAGCATTTTTGATTTCTTGATTAAAAAAACCAGGAGATTTGTTTTCCACAAAAATATAATTAACAATTAATTCAATTCTTTTATCAATCTTAATCTCTTCAATTATTTTTTTAATATTAATTACTTCTGTAGTTATCTCTTCACTTATTTCATCTCCGTCATTATAATCATATACTAAATAATGAAATTTATGCATCAAATAATTGAAAGCTCCATTACGCTTAATAGCATCTTTGGAATTTAACAAACTTATAAGATTCTGATATTCAAATTCCAATTCTGGCGAAATCATAAAATAAAGATATATTCCATTTTGTTTATCTTCTTTTAAATAATCAAAAAAAGTTTTTTTATCAATTTGATAAATTAATTTAAAAATCAAAATAATGTGGCTTAAATTATGACCTATCTCTCCGGCATAACCACTTAAAAAATCTATACCCTCCAAGATATTTTGATAATTATTTATACCCATTTCAATTTCATATTTAATATCAGAATATTTACCTTTCAAAAAAATATTTAATCCAATTTTTAAATATCTTAAACTATCATTATACTTACAATAATCAGCTATTTTATTTAATTTATCTTCTTGAATAACTAGCAGGGTACTATAGAATAATAATGATAGTTTTGGCTTATCTTTTGAATCAATATTTTTTATAAATTCTTCAAACTCATCAATTAAAACTTTATAATCATCTTCACCATATATTTTTTTAATCTGCTCTTGATATAAAAACCAGCTGCTATCAACTTCTTGAAACAAATCAGAAAGCTCTTTAAATGTTTTAATATCCATTAATAATCCCACTTCTCTTTTTTAGTTTCTTTTCACTAGCATTGCATAAAAATATTTAAGCATTGTCAAATTTAAGTTATTGAGAACATATACTATCTACAGAATATTCAGTCACTACCTTATCCTTTTTTAAGAAAAAGAGATAATGGAGTATTAAGAG
>Ga0182240_100268_pt1 | contig 19569 bp, 20 predicted proteins | sample hydfrates4_PW_90_FD_145594 | JGI IMG/M metagenome (GOLD analysis project Ga0182240, IMG submission 145594) | Subsurface microbial communities from deep shales in Texas, USA - hydraulic fracturing test 4_PW_90 | ecosystem: Environmental > Aquatic > Deep subsurface > Shale gas/oil reservoir >...
ATTGATGAAAAGAAAGAAGCAGCAAAGATGGCAAGGTGGAACAGCATATTAAAAGAGGCAACCAAGCAGGCCAGAGCCTTTCGGGTTCCCAAGCTTTTTCCTTTAGTGCAGGTAAAAGACATAACTACTTTGGCTTTACCTGCTTTTAAGTATGGAGCCTTTTTGGACGAAGGAAGCGTAGAGTTGTTGAGTTGCAGGCCTAAAGACGAGGCCGCGATAGCCATAGGCCCAGAGGGAGACTGGTCCGATGAAGAAAAGAAGATGCTTGTAGAGTTTGGCTTCAAACCAGTTAGTTTGGGTGCAAGGATAATGAGGGCGCCCACGGCAGCAGCAGTAGGAACTGCCGTTTTGTCTATGCTCTTGGAAAAGGGTTGATTTAATTGCCTTATGATCGCTTGAAGGGTAAGAAAATTATCATAGAGACTCTTGGATGCAGAAGCAATTTATACGAATCTGAGGCTATTGCCTCGGCTCTGGAGGCCCTAGGAGCTGAGATTGTCGAGTGCCCTCCGTATGATGTTGCAATCATAAACAGCTGTACTGTGACTCAGGAGGCGGATCGCAAGTGTAGGCAGTTGATCAGGAGATTGAAAAGGCTTTCTCCCGAAGGGCAGGTAATAGTCTGCGGGTGTTGGGCGCAAAAAGTGGAAGAAAGGGAGGCTAAAGCCCTTGGAGTAAGGGCCCTTGTAGGGAACAGGAAAAAGAATCTAATTCCTCAGATACTAGCTTCTCTGTTTAAAGAAACGCAAGAAGAACTTATAGTTAAAAGGCACTCGCTTCAAAGCTGTGGGGAATGGGACGATTTGTTTCTATCTAGGCCTCATTTTCACACAAGGGCCTTTGTGAAAGTCCAGGATGGATGCTCCAGAAATTGCTCTTACTGCATCATACCCAGCGTTAGAGGAAAGTCTGTCAGTAGGCCATTGGAGAACGTAGTAGAGGAAGTTCAAAGTCTTGCACTCAACGGATGCAAGGAAGTGGTTCTGACGGGGATCCAGCTGGGCTTTTACGGCAAGGATATAGGATCTAATTTGGCAAATTTAGTGGAGGCTTTATCGGGAATAAAGGGGATAGAACGTATAAGGTTCGGTTCTTTGGAGCCTTTTGGGTTGAGTAGAGACTTGATTTTCAGGCTTGCTTCCTTTAGTAAATTGTGTCCTCACTTTCATCTGCCTCTGCAAAGCGGCGATGACCAGGTGCTAGAGGCAATGAATAGGGGATATAACTCTTCTGATTTTGCAAAGGTTGTTGGTTGGTTTAGGGAAGCTTTTGGAGCGGACGTTCATATAGGGACCGATATAATGGTGGGGTTTCCCGGGGAGACGGAGGATATGTTTAATAGGTCTCTCCTTTTTGTGGAAAGGTTAGAACTTGGCAGACTTCACGTATTTCCTTATTCAGGAAGGGAAGGAACCAAGGCATATAGCATGAAAAGCAGTTTGACGAAAGAAGAGGTACGTGTGAGGGTAAGGGAAGCGATCTCGCTGGCTAATAGACTGCTTGATAAGTACGCAAGAAAATGGGTGGGTAAGAACGTTCCTGTCTTGGTAGAGGAGATCTCTAGCGGAGTGGCAGAAGGTCTGACACCTCATTTTTTAAGGGTAAAATTAAGGTCTGAAGCCTTAGTGGTGAACAATGAGGTCGCCCGGGTCTTTATAGAGGGGACGAAAGATGGAGATCTTTTCGGCAGGATCGTCAAAAATAAATAAACTGATTCTTGGGAGGGATGATACCTTGAACGCACGTAGCAAAACAAAGGCTTACGCAGAAGAAGTGGCTTTGAATACAAAGATTGAAGTAAGGAAGAGGGACGTGGAAAGAATTCTGTCCGCGATAATGAACAATTCCAACTTCTGGAAGATCGTGCAGCTTTCAGAGGAGCCAGTTCCGGTGGTGGCTGAGCTAATCAAAATCATGGAAAGAGACGGATTTGTTGCGATAGAGGGGGACCAAATAAAATTTACTGATGACGGAAAGGCTTTGTGCAAAGATGAGGGAATAGAACCTCTTCATATCCACTCGTGCCCCACTTGTAGTGGTAGAACTGTCATCTTGGATGAGTCATTGAAGGAGCCTTATGATAAGTTTCTAGAATTGCATGTAGAGAGACCTGAAGCCATAAGGCAATACGACCAAGCATACGTAACCCCTGAAACTACTTTCTCAAGGATAGCCTTGGCCGATAGCAGAGGAGATATAAGAAATAAAGATGTCATAGTTTTGGGGGATGACGATATGGTGGCCCTAGCTTTGGCTATCACCCGGCTTCCTCGTAGGATAGTGATGCTTGAGATAGACGAAAGAATAGTGGATTTTCAAAGAAGAAAAGCGAAGGAACTGGGACTTTCCAACTTGGAGGTAAGAAGGCATGATTTGAGGAAGCCCTTGCCGGAAGATCTTCTTGGACAATTTGACGTGTTCTTCTGTGATCCACCGGAGACGGTAGCAGCGTTGGCTGCCTTTGTCGGACGAGGTGTGGCTACCCTTAGAGGGATGGGTGGAGCTGGTTATTTTGGTTTGACTAGCAGTGAGAGCTCTTTTGCTAAATGGAGGCGTTTAGAGCAGGTCCTCCTAGATAAGGGCTTAGTGATAACTGATATAATTCGTAATTTTAACGAATATGTTAATTGGGGCTATGCAGAGGAAATGTTGGCTTGGAAATTGGCCCCAGTTAAAGTCAAACCGACTGAGAACTGGTATTATTCCTCTATCTTCAGAGTAGAAGTGGTGAATGAGATACCTGTGAGTAATGAGGATTTGACAGATTCAGATATTTACAACGACGCAGAAAGCTCTACTGTCTAGGGGCAGTTTTTGAAACAGTGGTTGTCTAAAAGGCGAACCTTTTCTAAAATAGAGGAACGCAAGAGAGGTGGCCTTTGGTGAGCGATGATTGTATCTTTTGCCGGATAATAAAAGGGGAACTGCCGGCACAGCTTGTGTATAAAGATGAGAAAGTAGTAGTCATCAGGGATATTAACCCCCAGGCGCCTACTCATTTGCTAGTTATTCCAAGAGAACACGTGCCCTCGGCTGACAAAGTAGAGGATCCTTCCCTTTGGTCCCAAGTAATGGGAGTGGCTACCAAGGTGGCAAAGGATCTTGGGTTAGTCGAGGATGGTTATCGTGTTGTGTTAAACTGTGGAGACCGAGCTGGACAAACGATTTATCACCTTCATGTTCATGTGTTGTCAGGTCGGTTTTTCCGATGGCCCCCAGGTTAGTGTGGGCGTTAGAAAGGGGGGAAGAGCAATGACCGAAGTAGTACGTAGAGAAAACGAATCTCTCGAAGATGCATTAAGGCGCTTCAAAAGAGAGGTTTCCAAGGGAGGTGTCCTGAGGGAAGCCAGAAGGCGTCAGCATTACGAAAAACCAAGCGAGGAAAAGAAAAGGAAGCGAGAGGCTGCCAGGAGAAAGAAGAGGAGGTAGCAACTTGAAGGATTTTGAAGAAAGGATCCAACAAGACCTCGTAGATGCGCTTAAAAGGGGAGACGACAAGGCTGTAAATGTGCTTAGAATGCTTAAAGCCTCAGTACAGAACAAAAAGGTAGAGAAAGGTAAGGATTCTTGCCTAGGCGAATCTGATTACGTGGCATTGCTGAGGCAAATGATAAAACAACGCAGAGAAGCCGCAGAGCAGTATGAGGGCGTTGGAGCCAAAGATAGAGCGGAGGCAGAGAGATTAGAGATTGGTATCCTTGAGAAGTACTTACCGGAGCAGTTATCTGAAGAAGAGATATTAAGGATGGCACAAGAGACAATAGAGGAAATAAGAGCTCAAAGCAGCTCGGATATAGGTAAGGTGATGGGCAAGCTTATGCCCAAGATAAGAGGCAAAGCTGATGGCGCAGCAGTAAGAAGCGTTGTGGAGAAGTTGCTCAAGCAGAACTAGCTTATTGCTTTTAGTGAAAAAAGCGTTGATTTGGCACTAAGTGAGTGTTTCGGAGTATGGGCGGACCTTCTAATTGGGAGGTCCGTTTTTTTATTAATTGTAAGAATATTATCTTGCTACTCAGACCTTAAATATAGTGTTATAATTTGATCTAGACATTATATATGGTGGTGGTTGGATTGAGATGTCCCAAATGCGATGCATGGGAGACTCGGGTCCTAGAGACGAGGACAGTCAGCGAGGGAAGGGTAGTAAGGAGGAGAAGGGAATGTCCAAGTTGCCAAAATCGCTTTACGACCTATGAGCGTTTTGAGGAGGCCCATGTGCTGTGGGTGGTCAAGAAGGGTGGCCAAAGGGAGGCTTTCGATAGAGATAAATTGTTGAAAGGAATGGCGAGAGCCTGTGAAAAGCTTTCGATCCCGTTGGATGTGCTTGAGGAAGCTGTAACTAGGATTGAAAACAACCTCCGAAGGTGCGGGCAAAATGAAATTCCAAGCCAAATGATAGGAGAAATGGCCATGGAAGAGCTTAGGGGGATCAATAAAGTTGCCTATGTGCGTTTTGCGTCTGTTTACAGAGAATTCACAGATGTGGCCAGTTTCATAGAGGAGATAAGGCACATTACCGATGGAATGAAGAGAGGGGAGGCAGATTGAAGCCATGAGTAGTGGAGCAGATAAAACTTTTGGGGAAGGCACGAAGACTCATAAAAGAAAACAGGGAGTGTTTTTCACATCCTCAGGTGATATAGTAAACGCTCAAGAGTCCACTGATTTGTTGTTGATGGTAGAGGCCCTAAGTGGTGAGGAACAAGCTCCATGGGATCTAACCAAAATAAGAGACGCCATGATAAGAGAAGCAGGAGTGGAACCCTCTCTAGCAGAGGAAATTGCTATTGAAGTTGAAGATGAAATATCTCGTTATGGAAGAAGTAGGGTGACCACAGATTTGATAAGGGAGATAGTCAACGTAAAGCTTTTTCAGCGAGGACTGGATGCCAAACTGAAAGATCATTCAAGGTTGGGGTTACCTCTTTACGATCTGGAAAGGCTGCTGTTGGCTCCTAATAAAGAAAACAGCAACACCACTCACAATCCAGAGTCAATAAACTTATCCATTGCAGAGAGGATACTCAAGGAGTATGCTCTCAAGAAGATTTTTCCTTCCGATGTTGCCAGGGCTCATCTTGCAGGGGATATTCACTTACACGATCTTGGTATGGTAAATAGGCCTTACTGCTCTGGACAAAGTTTGGCTTATGTCATCAAGTACGGGATAAATTTGCCCTCCATCACAAGCGTTTCATCGCCAGCGAAGCACCCTGAGGTCCTTATAGCTCACATGTCCAAGATGACTTCAGTCCTTCAGAATAATTTTGCAGGTGCCATTGGTTGGGATGCGGTGAACATGTTCTTTGCCCCGTATTTGGTTGGATTGGATTATCAGCATATCAAGCAGTTGGCTCAAATGATGATCTTTGAATTCAACCAGCTTGCAGGTGGCCGTGGGGGTCAAGTGGCTTTTACTGATATAAATCTGTATTTTGAAATCCCAAGGCACTTTAGAGACGTTGAGGCCTTAGGGCCGGGCGGCGTTCCTACGGGCAAAACCTATTCTGAGTATTCTCATGAAGCAAAGCTGTTTTTGAAGGCTCTTTTTGAGGTCTATTTAGAGGGAGACGAAAGAGGACAGCCATTTTTCTTCCCCAAACCTTTGCTTCATATAACTGATGATTTCTTCAAGGAACCCGGGTGGGAGGAGTGCCTTGCCCTCGCATGTAAGGTGGCCTCAGAAAAGGGCAATACTTATTTCGTCTTTGACAGAGGCGGAGTGGCAAAGTTGAGTGAGTGTTGCAGGTTGAGTTTTGAATTGACTGACGAAGATTTGAAGGAGGCTGCTACTCCTTGGAAGATGCGCTACAGTGCTTTGCAAAATGTCACCATCAATTTGCCCAGAATTGCTTACAGAAGCATGGGCGATGTGGATACTGCGTTTGCTTTGTTGGATGAAGCCATGGAGCTTGCCGCAAAGGCTCATAAATGCAAGAAACGCTTCTTGGAGGAGATTTTATCCTTAGGGGAAAACGGCCCTCTCTCTGCCCTTTGCGTTAAACATGATGGCGAGGCGTATCTTAGATTGAGAAAGGCTAGTTTCTTAGTGGGCGTGCTGGGATTAGAGGAAATGGTGAGCTGTTTGGTGGGCAGCTCCCTTCATGAAAGCAAAGAGGCTATGGATTTGGGGCTTGCGGTTATCAAGTACATGGAATTGAAGTGTCAGGAGCTTGCTGAAAAACACAACTTGAAAATGGTTATAGAGCAGACTCCTGCGGAGAGTACGGCTTACAGGTTTGCTAAGCTGGACCTTCGAAATTTCCCAGAGCTGGCTCCTCGTTATGTAAAGGGGAATATAAAAACTGGAGAAGTTTATTACACCAACAGCACCCATTTTGCGTATGACGCTCCGGTTGATCCAATCACTAGGGTCATAGAAGAGGGCCGGTTCCATCCCATGATAAAGGCAGGGGCCATAACTCACATTTGGCTAGGGGAGAAGAGGCCAGATCCTCGAGCATTGGCTTCCTTCGTGCGCAAAACCTATTTGCATAGTGAAAATGCTCAGATTACCTTCAGCCCCGAGTTTACCGTGTGCAACGATTGTGGGAAGATCAGCAGAGGGCTCAAAGAGGCTTGTGTTTTTTGCGGTAGCAAGAACGTAGACGGTATAACCCGCATAACAGGTTACTTCACCAAGACTTCTTCCTGGAACGCTGGTAAAAGAGGGGAGCTTAAGGACAGGATCAGGGTAGGGGTGAATTGATGTTATGAGTGATGGGAATATACCGATAGGCGGGCTTTTGCCCGTCTCTTTTTTGGATTGGGATGGCAGAGTTGTCTCTGTGATTTTTACTCAAGGTTGTAATTTTCACTGTCCTTATTGCCATAACAGGGAGCTCGTATTGGGTGAGGTTGATCTTTTAAGTCAAGAATGGGTTATTGAAGAAATAAAGTGCAGGAAGGATTTCCTTGATGGTATAGTGATCTCTGGTGGAGAACCGACTGTACATGAAGGGTTGCCTTGTTTCATAAGGGAGCTTAAAAAAGCAACGGGTTTGCCCGTAAAGCTTGATACTAACGGTTCTAACCCAGACATGCTCAAGACTCTTATTCATGAAAAGCTGATATCCTGTGTGGCTATGGATATGAAAGGGCCATGGGACAAATATCAGCATATTACCCGCAGTAATGTGTCGGTAGAGTTGGTTAAGGCCTCTTTGAATGTTTTACGTCGTTCCAATTTGGAGTACGTATTGCGAACCACATACGTTCCTCATCTTATGTCTTTGGAAGACTTAAAGGAAGTCCAAAAGCAACTTTCCCACGATCGATCTTGGAGGATTCAGCTTTTCTCCTCCAGAAAAACCCTCGACGAGGAGTATCTCTATTATGCAGAACCGTCTCCTTTGGATGTGAAAGAATTTTTACCGGACGTTCCTGTCGTAGGGATTGATTTATAATAAATAACATATAGGGTGACCAAAAATCTTAACAGAAGGAAGTGATGAAAGTGGCCGTTAGGATGGATTTCGTAACAGAGGAATTAAAGAGGCTCAAAGACGAGGGCTTATATACTTACATAAGGACGATAGAAAGCCCTCAAGGGCCGTGGGTCGTGATTGAGGGACGCAAAGTATTGAACCTGTGTTCTAATAATTACTTGGGGTTGTGCAACGAGGAAAGACTAAAGGACAAAGCAAAGAAGTACATTGATCAATACGGAGTCGGCCCAGGTGCCGTAAGGACGATAGCTGGCACCATGTCAGTTCACATAGAGCTAGAGAAAAAATTGGCTGCATTTAAGGGAACAGAGGCAGCAATGCTGGTTCAGTCCGGTTTTTGCGCAAACCTTTCAGCTATACCTGCCTTAGTTGGCAAGGGAGACCTCATTTTCAGTGATGAGCTGAATCATGCCTCCATAATAGATGGTTGTCGCCTAAGTAGGGCCGAGATAGTAAGGTACAAACACAACGATCCAGATGATTTGGAAAGAGCGCTTAAGGAAAAAGAAGGAACAAATTGTAGAAAACTTGTGGTAACCGATGGAGTCTTTTCTATGGATGGCGACATAGCCCCCTTGCCTGAGCTGGTCGAGGTAGCGGAAAAGTATGGTGCAATGATAATGGTGGATGATGCCCATGGAGAAGGAGTCCTTGGCCGGAGAGGCAGAGGAATAGTGGACCATTTTGACCTTCATGGCAGAGTGGACGTGGAGGTGGGCACACTGTCAAAAGCCTTTGGAGTCATGGGAGGGTTTGTGGCCGGCAAGAGCGAGCTTATAGAGTATCTCAGGCAGAAAGCGAGGCCCAACCTATTCAGCAGCGCCTTAACCGTTCCTGATGTAGCGGCGAACATTGCGGCAGTCGAGATCTTGCAGGAGAGCGGCGAGCTCGTGGAGAAACTTTGGGATAACGCCTTTTACTTCAGGGCTAGGATGGGAGAGCTAGGTTTCGATACAGGACATACTCAAACCCCTATAACCCCTGTAATGGTCGGCGAGGCTACACTGGCCAAAGAGTTGAGCATGAAGCTATTCGAGAGGAACGTTTTTGCCCAGGCAATAGCTTTCCCAACGGTTCCTAAAGGTAAGGCGCGCATAAGGGTTATGGTTTCAGCTTCTCACACTAGAGATGACTTGGATTACGCTGTTTCCGCCTTCGCCGAGGCAGGTAAGGAGTTAGGGATAATTGGCTAGTTGCATATACTGGCCATCCTCAAAGGGTTTCAAAAAAATATTTTTTCGTGTAGAATTTTTACAGAAACATACTAAAAGTGGGGGTGAAGGTGCGTGAGAAAAGGTTTATTGTGTAGCTTTTTGTCTGCTGTTTTTAGTGCTGGGGTTATTGCTTGCCAGCGCGGGTGCCGTCATGGCAGAGGATACCATTAAGATTGGTGTCTATCTTCCGCTGACTGGTCAGAATGCCTTCGGAGGACAGCTGGAGCTTGATGGAGTCAAGATGGCCCATCAAGAAGCACCGGAGGTCTTGGGTAAGAAGGTAGAGCTCTTCGTCGTGGACAACAAATCTGACAAAGTGGAGTCCGCAAATGCCGTAAAACGTTTGATCAACAAGGACAAGGTCGTAGCAATCATAGGCACTTACGGTTCTTCCCTTGCCATGGCTGGCGGAGAAGTGGCAGAGAAAGCTGGCATCCCTATGGTGGGAACATCCTGCACTAACCCCTTGGTAACCCAGGGCAAGAAGTACATTTTCAGGGTGTGCTTCATAGATCCGTACCAGGGAGCGGGTGCAGCGACTTATGCTTACAGGGTTCTTGGCCTAAAGAAAGCAGCTCTGCTTGTGGACGTTGCCAATGACTACTCTGTAGGACTTGCAGGCTTCTTTGAAAAATCATTCAAGAAGATGGGCGGCGAGATAGTTGCCAAGCTCAAGTACAATTCAGGTGATCAGGACTTTACTGCACAGCTTACAGAGATTATAAGCAAAAAACCTGATGTCCTGTTTATTCCATCGTACTTTGCAGAGGGCGCTATAATAATGAAGCAGGCTCAGGAGCTGGGAGCCAACTTCCAGATCATGGGTGGAGATGCCATGGACAACCCGAAGATTGCGGAGATAGGTGCAGCGCAGTTGAAGGATTCATCCACACAACATTCCCCTATGATCCTTCCATGAAGGATATGAATCCAGTGGCTAAGGAGTTTACAGAAAACTGGAAGAAGCTTCATCCCGACGAAGATCCCAATGTTAACGCAGCACTTGGATATGATGCATACATGATCTTGATAGATGCCATTAAGCGTGCTGGAAGCGCAGATCCCGAAGCCATCACCAAGGCTTTGGCTGAGACAAAAGGATTCGTTGGAGTAACTGGCGTCACTACCATTAACGAGACTCACGACGCGGAGAAGCCCGTTGGAATAGTTAAGATAGCAAACGGCAAAAAACAGTATGTTGCCACTATAGAACCTGAACTGTAAGTTCCACATATTCAAAACAAAAAAGGGGGGAGGAGTGGATATAGCCTCCCCCATCTCTTTGAAAGCAAGGAGGAGCTCAAATGAGCTTAGCAATGTTTATTCAACATTTGTTAAATGGCCTTACTTTGGGTAGCTTGTATGCCTTGATAGCCATAGGTTACACCATGGTCTATGGTATACTGCGCCTCATTAACTTCGCTCATGGCGAGATATTTATGCTGGGTGCGTATTTTGTTTTTTGGGGAGTAACTCTTTTCCATTTGCCTTGGTTTGTGGCAGTTATCGTTTCGATCATAGTTACGTCTTTTGCAGGAATAATGGTCGACAGGGTTGCCTACAGACCATTGAGGGAAGCCCCTCGTATTTCAGCTCTAATCAGTTCCATTGGTGTTTCTTTTTTCTTGCAGAATTTTGCGATAGTCGTTTTCTCTGCGATACCTAGAGAAGTTCAAAGGCCAGATTGGCTTGTTAATGTCATAGTGTTGGGGAAGGTTAGGCTTTTGCCTCTTACTTTGGTAGTTCCTGCCCTTTCCTTTGTTTTGATGCTGGCTTTGCTGTTTGTCGTTTATAAAACGAAGCCAGGGTTGGGCATGCGAGCTATATCCAAGGATATAGAGACCAGCAGGCTAATGGGAGTCCCGGTAAACAAAGTAATTGCTCTCACCTTTGGTATGGGCTCTGCTTTAGCCGCTGCATCGGGGATAATGTGGGCTCTTCGATATCCCCAGTTGCAACCGATAATGGGAGTGATACCCGGTTTCAAGGCCTTTATCGCTGCGGTCTTTGGGGGCATCGGATCTATCCAGGGAGCCGTTATTGGAGGCCTTATATTGGGTTTCATAGAGATAATGATAGTGGCTTTTATGCCGTCGCTTGCAGGTTATAGAGATGCTTTTGCTTTTGTTCTCCTCATAATAATATTACTCTTCAAGCCCACTGGACTTCTTGGAGAGAAGCTGGAGGATAAAGTATGATGGAAGTGATCAAAAAAAGAGACTACATTTTGAATACCTTAGCGTTGGGTTGTTTGGCATTGTTTCTCTATTGGGCAGAAAATCACTTGGATGGCTATAAAATACAGATACTTAACCTTATAGCAGTCAATATAATATTGGCCCTAAGTTTGAACCTCATATATGGTTTTACTGGCTTGTTCTCCTTGGGGCACGCAGGTTTCATGGCTATAGGTGCTTACACATGTGCCCTTTTGATCCTTCCGCCCATGCAAAAGGAGATGCTCTTCATATTGGAACCTGCTATGTGGCCTTTCTCCGTAATGCATGCACCTTTCCTCGTGGCAGTTTTGGCAGGTGGTCTAATGGCTGCTTTGTTTGGTATATTGATAGGACTTCCTGTCCTAAGACTGGGAGGAGACTACTTAGGGATAGCTACTTTGGGTTTTGCTGAGATAATACGAGTATTGGCGAACAACTTGCCCAGGGTGACCAATGGAGCGCTAGGCTTAAAGGGTATTCCAGGCTATGCTAATCTTTGGTGGAACTATGGCTGGTGTTTCGTCACGCTGTTCGTTATAGTGAGGTTGGTGAACAGCAATTTCGGTAACGCCCTCAAAGCTATAAGGGACGATGAGATTGCAGCGAAGGCCATGGGGATAAATACCTTTAAATACAAACTTACGTCTTTCACGATAGGGTCGTTCTTTGCAGGAGTTGGTGGTGCCCTGCTTGCCAGTCTCCTGACCACCATAGATCCAAAGATGTTCCTCTTCATACTTACGTTCAACGTCCTAATGATAGTCGTTGCAGGAGGTCTTGGCTCCATATCTGGTTCCGTAATAGGAGGAGTAATAATAACGGTACTTCTTGAGTGGCTCAGGTTCGTTGAGAATCCTATCAACATAGGTTCTCTGTCCATCCCAGGGATCCCTGGTATGAGGATGCTTGTTTTCTCGTTGGCTCTTTTGTTTATTATCCTTTTCAGACGACAAGGCATAATGGGAATGAGAGAGATAACGTGGGATAGCGTGTTAGGGTTTTTTAGAAAGAGGGGTGGAAGAGGATGATGTCCACATCCCAAGATATAGTTCTTGAGACGAAAAACGTAACCATGCGGTTTGGCGGTCTCACAGCCGTGTCGGATTTCAACATCCAAATAGAAAAGGGTAAGATTTACGGACTAATAGGCCCCAACGGAGCAGGTAAGACTACCTGCTCCAACATGATAACTGGGTTTTATACTCCTACGGAAGGTCACATATTCTACAGGGGCATGGATATTACCGGGTTTCCACCCTATAAAGTATGTCAGCTTGGTATAGCGAGGACGTTCCAAAACATAAGGCTGTTTTCCAACGAAACGGTCCTGCAGAATGTCATGATAGGTGGTCATTTGAGACAAAAAACCACATGGTGGCATGCGTTGCTCAGTTTGCCCTCGTATTTTGCCGAAGAAAAGGCCATACGTCATAAGGCCTTGGAATTGTTGGAGGCCGTTGGATTGCGGGAATATGCAGCAGAGAGAGCAGATAGCTTACCCTATGGAGCCCAAAGGCGGCTTGAGATAGCTAGAGCTTTGGCAACTGAGCCTACCTTCATTCTCTTGGATGAGCCAGCTGCAGGAATGAATCCCCAGGAGACTCAGGAGCTGATGGGTTTTATTAGGGACATACGAGAACAGTTTGATCTCACCATACTTTTGATCGAGCACGACATGAAGGTGGTAATGGGTATATGTGAGAAGATATGGGTTCTCGACTATGGCGTCACCATCGCCCAGGGAACTCCAAAAGAGATCCAGTCTAACCCAAAAGTTATAGAGGCTTATCTTGGAGAGGAGTACGTGCAAAATGCTTAGCATTCAGGATTTGCATGTTTACTATGGCGGCATTCACGCTCTTAAAGGAATATCCTTTGAGGTGCCTGAGGGCAAGATAGTAACGTTGATAGGTGCAAATGGGGCTGGCAAAAGTACCACCCTTAGGTCCATAGCAGGCTTGGTCAAGAAGGCTAAAGGCTCCATATCGTACAAAGGTCAGAGAATTGATAGTTTGCCACCGGAAGATATAGTGAAAGCAGGAATAGTCTTGTCTCCAGAAGGTAGAAGAATATTCCCGCACCTTACGGTTTTGGAGAACTTGATGCTCGGGGCGTATACGAGAAACGACAAAGAAGGCATAGAGAAGGATCTTGAGTGGGTCTACGAACTGTTCCCCAGATTGAAGGAGAGGACTTGGCAAAAGGGGGGTACCCTCTCTGGTGGAGAACAGCAGATGCTAGCACTTGGTAGAGCTCTTATGAGCCGGCCAGATGTGGTCATGCTAGATGAACCTTCGCTGGGACTAGCTCCATTGTTGGTCAAAGAGGTATTTGAGATAATAGAGGCCATCAATGCTCAAGGGAAGACTGTCTTGTTGGTCGAACAGAATGCCTTTGCAGCGCTTAAGGTGGCTCACTATGCTTATGTCCTCGAAGTTGGTAAAATAGTGCTTGAGGGCCCCGGCCAAGAGTTATTGGAGAACGAAAAGGTCAAAGAAGCGTACCTGGGAGGGTAGCAAATTATTAGATGCCAACGTTGCGAGGGGGCCGCTTTCTTGCGGCCCCCTCGGTTATCTGTTCTTGTTTGGGAGGAAGATATGACGACGCTTAACTTACCCAATACGATAAGCCTGCTAAGGGTTTTTTTGGCTCCACTCATTATGGTAATTTTGACTTTACGAATTCAGTGGGGAGATTTCTTCGGGTTACCTTACGGTGATCTGTTAGCAGGGGTCATTTTTATAATAGCTGCCCTGACAGATACATTGGACGGGTACATAGCCAGAAAAAAAGGATTAGTAACAAACTTTGGCAAGCTGGTGGACCCCCTTGCGGACAAAATATTGGTGACCGCTGTTTTAATAGCCTTGGTAGAGTTGCAGCGCTTGCCTGCTTGGATAGTTGTGGTCATAGTTTCAAGGGAATTTTTCGTTACTGGGCTTAGAATGGTGGCAATATCGGAGGGGCGAGTGGTAGCTGCTTCTAAGTGGGGTAAGGCGAAAACCATTATACAGATCATCGCCATACTAGTCGTCATTTTCAACCTTCCAGGTGGTTTTTTGGCAATGATACTGGCGATGATAATTACAGTAGCATCCGGGGTGGATTATTTCTGGAAATTGAAGGACATTTTCTAGAGAGCTTTTAATGCTTCATGAGGCAACAGAAACGAGAAAATGTTGCCTCTTATTTTGTGGGTGGCAAGGTGCTATAATGTAAGACAGCCAAGAAAGCGGAGAGAGACCAGTTAGACCTCCAGAAGAGCTGAAGATGAGAAGCGTGTAGGAGGGTTTTTGTGATGGTTTCTCCGATTCAACCAGAGCCTTTCAGAATAAGGATGGTGGAACCTGTAAGGGTTCCGAACGACGAAGAGAGGGAAGAAGCACTCAAGAAGGCTCATTACAACATGTTCGGGTTGGCTTCAAAGGATATCTACGTCGACCTTTTGACCGACTCTGGAACAGGTGCGATGAGCAAATATCAGTGGGCAGCCTTGATGTGTGGCGATGAGGCTTACGCTGGAGCTGACAGCTTCTTTGCACTCAAGGAAGCTGTAAAGGATGTTTTGGGGTTCGATTACGTAATTCCAACGCACCAGGGGAGAGCTGCTGAAAATGTTATTTTTGGGACCCTTGTCAAGAAAGGTGATATCGTCCCCTTCAATATGCCTTTTGATACCACCAGAGCACACATATTCAATAACGGTGCTACGCCTGTAGACTGCGTCATAGATGAAGCTTTTGATCCGGAAAGTGATCATCCTTTCAAGGGTAACGTGGATATCAACAAACTTGAGAAGGTTATAATTGAGCATAGGGATTCCATTCCTCTCATAATGGTTACCGTGACAAACAACTCCGGTGGCGGACAACCAGTTAGTTTGAAGAATTTACAAGAAGTTTCTGCAGTGGCCAAGAAATACAATATCCCGTTCTTTATCGATGCTGCTAGGATGGCAGAGAACGCTTACTTTATAAAGATGAGGGAAAAGGAATATGCCTCTTGGAGTTTGGCAGATATCCTCAAGGCAATGATGGACACTGCTGATGGGATTTCTGTTTCATGTAAGAAGGATCCATTGGTCAATATCGGAGGAATGATATGCTGCAGGACCGAGGAGATGTACCACACCCTTTTGCCCAGGGTGATTCTGTTTGAAGGGTTCGCCACTTATGGTGGACTTGCAGGTAGGGACTTGGAAGCCCTTGCTGTGGGACTAAGAGAGATGACCGATGAACAGTATATGGCCCACAGGATTGCTCAGGTTAGATACCTTGGTGAGCTCCTTGAAGAAGGAGGGGTTCCCTTCGTCAAACCCACGGGAGGGCACGCTATATTTATAGACGCCGCAGCGTTTTTTCCACATATTCCTCAGGAGTACTTCCCGGCGGACGTTTTATCCATAGAGGTTTATAGGGAAGGAGCTATAAGAGGTATAGGGCTAGGAGCCTTGGCCTTCGGAACCAAGGACGAGAAAACAGGGGAATTAAAGTTGCCCAAGCTTGAGCTTTACAGGCTCGCCATAAACAGAAGGACGTACACAAACAGCCATCTCGAGTATGTGGCTAAGAAAATAATAGATGTGTACAAGAGAAGGGACCAGGTAAGGTACGGCCTAAAAGTGAAATACGCACCTCCGGTAGAGGGGATACACCACTTCTTAGCCCATTTGGAGCCCTTCAACCTGTAACAAATTCACAAAAATAAATAACCCAAAAAGAAAAAGCGGAGCTTGCAAGCTCCGCTTTTTTGACTGGACTTTGAGGGAACACTATAATGGGAATCTGATGTAAAGATTTGTTTTTTATTTTCGCAGAGGTGAATGGAATGTTTGAAGGGTTAAAGAAGAAGTTAGGGCTCGATAAGAACGAAAGACATTTGAAAAGATACAGGAAAATAGTGGAAGCTATAAATAGCTTGGAACCGGAAATGGAGAAGCTGTCTGATGAAGAACTTTCCAATTTGGGAGCCAAATATAGAGAAAGGATTTTGAGAGGCGAGAGTCTAGATTCCCTACTTTCTGAGGTTTTCGCGGCTGTAAGAGAGGTATCCAAGAGAGTTTTGGGGCTAAGACATTTCGATGTCCAGCTTATGGGCGGTATCGCTCTTCATGAAGGCAAGATAGCAGAGATGAAAACCGGTGAGGGAAAGACTTTGGTCGCCACTTTACCGGTTGTTTTGAATGCTCTTTCTGGAAAGGGAGTTCATGTCGTTACAGTCAACGACTATTTGGCCAAGAGGGATGCCGAGTGGATGAGGCCTATCTATAACTTCTTTGGTCTAAGTGTAGGGGTAATTTATGCTTTCATGGACAACCAGAAGAGGAAGGAAGCCTACCAAGCGGACATAACTTATGGCACTAACACGGAGTTTGGATTCGACTACCTGCGGGACAACATGGCTCTACATTCATCACAGTTGGTCCAAAGGGGACATGAGTACATCATCCTTGATGAGGTGGATTCAATATTAATCGACGAGGCACGAACGCCGCTTATCATATCAGGGCCTTCAGAGGATAATGTTGAAATATATAAGAGAGCTAATGATGTTGCCCTACGTCTCAAACCCCAAGTTCATTTTGAAATAGACGAAAAGGAACGAAATGTGGCTCTTACAGAAGAGGGCATAGCTGAATGTGAAAAGCTTCTTGGCGTGGAGAACTTGTTCGGAGAATATCATAATTCAGAGCTAGGACACAGAGTAGTTCAGGCCTTGAAAGCTCATTACCTTTTCGAGAAGGATGTCCATTATGTTGTGAAGGACAACGAAATAGTTATAGTTGACGAGTTCACCGGAAGATTAATGTTCGGGCGTAGATATTCCGACGGTCTGCATCAGGCCATAGAGGCCAAGGAGAGGGTGCCCATAGGCAGGGAAAACCAGACCCTTGCCACTATAACCCTGCAAAATTATGTCAGGATGTATCGCAAAATAGCAGGTATGACGGGTACCGCTGCTACGGAGGAAGAAGAGTTTAAAGAGATATATGGGCTTGAGGTTGTAGTCATTCCCACCAATAAGCCCATGATACGCCAGGATTATCCTGACGTCATATTGAGGACTAAAAAGGAGAAATTCGCTGCTGTTGCCGACGAGATAGAGGAAACCTACAAGTCGGGGCAGCCAGTCTTGGTAGGAACCACCTCCATAGAGAATTCGGAGCGTTTAAGCAAGATTCTGAAAGCCCGAAAGATCCCTCATCACGTCCTTAATGCAAAATATCACGAAAAAGAAGCCCAGATAGTGGCTCAGGCGGGTAGATTGCACGCTGTGACGGTCGCCACTAACATGGCAGGTCGAGGTACTGACATAATCCTTGGAGGCAACCCGGAGTTCCTTGCCCGAGAGGAGATGGCGAAAGCTGGACTAGATTGGACAGAACACAAAGATGAATACGAGAGGATATTGAAAGAGAAAAAAGAAGAATGCCAAAAGGAACATGAAAAGGTCGTTGCTCTAGATGGTTTGAAAGTCATAGGTACCGAACGGCACGAGTCTCGCCGAATTGATAATCAGCTCCGAGGGAGAAGTGGAAGACAGGGGGATCCAGGCTGTAGCAGGTTCTATCTTTCTCTGGAAGATGATTTGCTCCGTCTGTTTGGTTCGGAGCGAATTGATGGACTGATGCAAAAGTTGGGGATGGAGGAAGGTGAGTCCATAGAACACGGCCTAATATCGAAAGCCATAGAGTCAGCTCAGAAAAAGGTGGAGCAGTATCACTTTGATATACGGCGCCAACTTTTACTGTATGACAACGTGATGAATCAGCAACGGGAAGCTGTATATGAAGAGAGACGAAGCATCCTTACAGGGAACAACCTTATAGAAAGGGCGCTACAAATAATAGAAGACGCTGTCAAGAGTGTTCTTTCGAGTGCTTTTTCAGAGGAAGGAGAACCACAACTGGAGGCGGTATCCATAAAACTCAAGGGCATTTTCGGTCCTGGCGTGGAAAGGCCCCTTTTGGATGTGGAGGATCCCAGGGATCTCGAAGAAGCCTCTGAGAAGATAATAGATCTTTTGAGGGAGAGATTCAGAAAGAAGATAGCTGAAATGGGAGATGAAACGGCAAACGAGATCATAAGGTTTGTCTTCCTCCATGTGCTGGATAGCGCGTGGAAGGAGCATTTGTTGGCAATGGACGAGCTTAGAAGGGGTATAGGACTGAGGGCAATAGGACAGAAAGATCCTCTTTTGGAATATCAGTTTGAGTCTTTCAATTTGTTCAGTGAAATGATGGAGAGGGTAAGGCTCAACATAGCTGAATACTTGTTTAGGGTCTCGGTGGTAAAGGATGAAGAGCTTCAAAAAGGCGATGATAGTAGGGTAAGAGAAAGTAGGGATTTACTGCCCATAGGCATGTCTGTTCCCGATCAGAGAGGGACACAAACAGCTGCTGGAGACCAGGTTGGCAGGAGAGAGCCCATACGCAAGGGGCCCAAAGTAGGAAGAAACGATCCTTGCCCATGTGGTAGTGGTAAAAAGTACAAGCACTGTTGTGGGAAAAATTAGAAGGCTTAGTCTGGAAAGGATAGGTGCTCAATGAAAAGGTTGTTTCCCTCTAAGCTACGCCCTTGTTTGTTGGTAGGGATAATGCTGTCAGCGGCTTTGCTTTTGGCCCCTTGTGCTGGTGCCTTCGACGTCGAACAGGACTTGCAGAGGTTACTTACTGAGGCACCTTCCTCGGAATTGTTCGAGGGGTCCAATGGCCTGATTCTGTTAAGGGAAATAAAGTACAGTTTGACCGCTGATGGATCAATGGAGCGTACCACGTTTTGGTTTTTGAGGAAGTAAGCCGTCTCGTTGATGTTTTGCCAGAAGTTGAAATTGCCCCGCCTGAAGGTGGAAAGTTGGAGATACTGGAGGCTGCTGTTTTTGGAAGGGATACTTTAAGAAGGACGTTGCCACTACTCCCTGAATCAGTCTTTGGAGTTCGCAGCACGCCTGTATCTGTACGAGTTCCTAGCAGTTTGGACGGCAACGTGATGGTTTTAGGGTTTAAGCAGACTTGGCCCGGAAGAGTAAACGTCGAGGACAGGGTGGCTGTTTCATTGTCTTTGCCTCAATGGGAACAGAGAATAATAGTTGAAGTACCTAAAGGAAGCGATTTTTATTGGAAGACTGAGGGTATGGATCCTCCAGTTATGGAAAGGGGAAATTTAAAAGATAAATATGAATGGACTTCAATTAACGTAAGACCCAAAAGGTGGAATTCCATTTTCGTTCATAACGAACCTGTCATCGCCTTTAGTATGCGAGAAGGCTTGAAGAGATCTTTGGAAGCAGGTTATGAGTATATTCAGTATCTTGCAGATATATTGGAGCCGGTGTACGTCAAAGAAAATAAGATAAATGGTGCTAACAAGACAAAAAGGGGATTTGACCTGCTGAGCGAATTAAATGCTAAAACATTCCATCCTCTGGATCTTTCGGGAACACTACCAGCAGGGGCTGATACCTTAAAAGGAAAAGGGCTTTTAACTCAGTGGGAATCTGCTGCGTTGGCATGGAGGCTTCTAGGAAGGATGGGATGGGAGACAGACCTCTTCTTTTTGCCTGCTGTAGAAACGGAAGGTAAGGTTCCTGGGTCTTTGGCTTTGTGGGAGGCCCCTGTGGTTTATGTCAAACCGCCAAGTGGAGAAGGTTTTTTCTACAAGTTTGGCCAGATTGAGAAGCCAGGAGCTG
>Ga0182240_100275_pt1 | contig 19334 bp, 18 predicted proteins | sample hydfrates4_PW_90_FD_145594 | JGI IMG/M metagenome (GOLD analysis project Ga0182240, IMG submission 145594) | Subsurface microbial communities from deep shales in Texas, USA - hydraulic fracturing test 4_PW_90 | ecosystem: Environmental > Aquatic > Deep subsurface > Shale gas/oil reservoir >...
CGCCGGAGGAAGCGATGGCGCTCCCTATGCTTCCAGAGAGATTGCTTACCAGGTTTCCATAATAAATGCCTCCGTAAAAAGATCTGCCCGAATACCAAGCGGGGGAATAGTTGCTGGCAGAAAGCACATCCTGGAATTGAGATGCCCACGCCTTTTCGACGCCAAGTGCTATTGCGAAGGGCAGTAGCCTTTCAAAGTGTTCAGGTGTCCTATCTGGGATGGGAAGGGATGCAAGGTGTCTTATCCTGTCTTTTTCCGCTACTTGGAGGTACATTCTTAGTCCCTTAATGTGGCGCAAAAGCTCAGCTCCTTCAGGCGTGTAGTTTTTCATAAGCCTCCAAAAGACCAGGTTTAGGATCATGATCACTACGACACTGACGGCAAATAGGGGGGAAACCACAAAGGCCAGGGTTGTTACGCCAAAAATTTCTCCCATGACAAAGGGAATGCTGAAGGCAGCCATAATAAAGGCCCTCAAAACAAGCCAGAACTTGCTTCTTGAGATAGCTTCTTTAAATAGAGAAAGTGTGGATGTAAAGAGCTTTGCAGTTCCCAAAGTCCATATGGAAAGCCAAAGGGTCATGAATGCGAAAATCCCCGTGGATCCTTTTAGTGTGGATAGGAAGAAACCGCTTATGGTCAAAAGTATGGCGGACAGGGTGCAACCTGCAAGGACCCATTTGAGGTTGCTCTTTAAGTATCTTTTGCCCCAACTATTCAACCATTCCTTCAATCCGTTTCTGGCTGCCTTGATATGAGAAGCGCTGCTTTTGTCCAGGGATATATAGGGCATGCTCCGGAAAAGCTCAGCAAGAAATTTTTGCTCCGGGAGGCTTAGGTCTGTATCTTGGCCCTGCTGACGAATTAAGGTGTACTTTTTGTTTTTCCCCAGAAACTTGAGCAGGCCCTCTTCTTTTTCCTCTATCTTGATGAAGCCTTTTACCGCAAGGTCAATTATGGTGGACACAAAGGCGTCTTCGTTAAATTTTTGCCTATAAAGGTAGGACGCTTCCGAAGGCAAAAGCCCTTTAATTGGGCGAAAGATGGGTATGATGGGACCTGCCTTTATGTCTTTTCCTACCTTTAGCCACGTGAGGCCGTAATAAGAGGTTACCAAAAGCAAGCATATGAGAGGTAAAAGCCAGTTAAGAGTGGCGGCCGTACGGTATTGTTTTTGCCTCTTTTTGTACTCTTCAGAGGGATTTACGTATCCCTTTGGAAACGATACAGCTATGGTCAGCCCCTGGTTTTCTAGTAGAGGTGATGTGGTCTCAAAGTATGCAACGCTTCCGTCCTTTTCCCAACGGGCCTTTTGTTCGTGAGAACCGAACCTTCCTGTGTAGGCCGTCATTTGAAGAATAGGCGTTCCTTCGGGCAGCGAAACCCAAGCCCTTGCCTTGTCAATAGGGAAGGGCCAGTTGTTCCCGGTGGCGTTCCAATATATTTCGTCATGATCCTCGAAGAAGGAAACTTGGCTAGTCTGGTAAGTTATGGTGTATGTGTGTATTCCTTTTGATAGGAGTTTGTTGGGGTCTCCTATCCTTATCTTAAGCATGTTTCCTTCCGTGGATGTTTTATGAGGGACGCTTCTTCCGTCCAACAGGACCTCCAATAGGTGAAAGTCCATTTTCATGACGTTTCCCATCTTGTCCTTGTACTTTATGGGGAAGCTCCTGTATATTCCTCTTTTGATTTCCCTGTTTTCAACTAAGAAGGTTATGTCTTCTCTAACTGTCAAGGTTCCGTCTTTTGATACATCGATAACGCTTGAAAACTCCAGTATGCGCTCCTTTGAGGATGCAGGCGAAGGACCTCCTCCCAAAAACAGAGCAAAGAACAAGACAAAAAGGGCAAGGTGCAGCGGTTTTTTGGCCATAATACTAGGTCTTCCTTTCTTTTGTCAGAGCCCGGAGGTACTAAAATTTGACCTGGGGAACATCAAGGTCTTCCTCAGGGGCATCGAAGTACTCCCTTTTGGAGAAGCCAAACATGCTAGCGAAAAGATTGTTGGGGAACACTTGAATCATGTTGTTGTACTCCCTTACTGCTCCGTTGTAATACCTTCTGGCCATTTGAATGTCCTGTTCCAGCTCGGAGAGCGTGTTCTGCAGGTTTAGGAAATTTTCGTTGGCTTTAAGCTCTGGATAGTTTTCTGCCACCGCAAAGAGACTCCTTAATGCCTGCTGTAGGGCACCTTCTGCCTGGGCCCGCTCAGAGATAGAGGAGGACTGGGTTGCAGCAGCTCGGGCTAAGGTCACCTTTTCTAGTAAGTTCTTTTCGTGAGTTGCGTAGCCTTTCACTGCTTCCACCAGGTTCCCTATCAGGTCGCTCCTTCGCTTGAGCTGCACCTCTATGCCGCTCCATGCCTCGTCTACCATGTTCCTGTGTTTTACCATGGAGTTGTATATACTTATGGGCACGAAGACGATGAAGGCCAAAATCACTACAAATAAAAGCAAGTAAAACATGTTACCCCTCCTTTTTTTATTAAAAAAGCCGAGGCATTGAGCCTCGGCTTTTCGTGGACGCTAAGATTCATATATCGAGGTTTCGCACTTCCCTGGCATGGGCTTCTATGAATTCCCTTCGGGGCTCCACCTTGTCGCCCATGAGGATGCTGAAATATTCGTCTGCCGCCACGGCGTCCTCTATCTCTATTCGCTTACATACCCTGGTTGCAGGATCCATGGTGGTCTCCCAAAGCTGAGATGGATTCATCTCTCCAAGACCTTTGTACCTTTGTATGTTGAGTTTTTTGCCCTCTCCAACTTTCTGCCTAAGGTTGTTTAGCTCCTTGTCGCTGAAGCAGTAGTGGATCTCCTTGCCTATTTGGACTCTGTAAAGGGGAGGTTGAGCTATGTAGAGATGTCCCCTCTCTATGAGTTCGGGCATGAACCTGTAGAAGAGGGTTAAAAGCAACGTTCTTATATGGGAACCGTCCACGTCAGCGTCGGTCATGAGGAAGATTCTGTGGTAGCGAAGCTTGCTTATGTCGAAATCTTCCCCGATACCCGTTCCCAGGGCCTGGATTATGGTCCTGACCTCGTTATTGTCCAGGACTTTGTCCATCCGAGCCTTTTCCACGTTGAGTATCTTTCCTCTCAAGGGCAATATGGCCTGGAAGTGTCGGTCCCTTCCCTGCTTGGCGGAGCCTCCTGCTGAGTCTCCCTCTACTATGAAGAGTTCCGATTCCTCTGGGTTCCGGCTGGAGCAGTCGGCTAGTTTTCCAGGTAAGTCAAGCCCCGCAAGGGCAGTTTTACGCCGCACTAGCTCTCTGGCCTTCTTTGCGGCCTCTCGCGCCAGGCGGGCTTTTATGGCCTTTTCCACCACCGGTTTCAGTATCTCCGGCCTTTCGTCTATCTCCACCATTAGGCCATCGTAGAATATGGAATCTACGATACCTTTTATCTCCCCATTGCCCAGTTTCGTCTTGGTTTGGCCCTCGAACTGGGGCTCTGGAAGCTTCACGGATATTACCGCCGTAAGGCCTTCCTTGAGGTCATCGCCGGAGAGGTTGGGATCCTTATCTTTAAGGAGTTTGTTCCTTCGTGCCATCTCGTTGATGGCCCTGGTTAGGGCGGTTCTGAATCCCGAAACATGAGTTCCACCCTCCACGGTGTGGATCAAGTTGGCGAAGGCAAAAACTCGCTCCAGGTAACTGTCGTTGTACTGTAGGCCTATCTCCACGGATACGCCGTCTTTTTCCCCTTTGACTACCACAGGAGGAGTAAAGAGGGGGTTTTTGCCTTTGTTGAGATACTCTACGAAAGAAGATATACCGCCCTCATAGTGGAAGGTCTTTTCCTTGCCCGAAATCCGATCCTTCAAGATGATGGTTAATCCCGGGTTGAGGAAGGCCATTTCTCTGAATCTACTGCTCAGTATGTCCCATGAGAAGGTGGTGTCCTCAAATATCTCTCCGTCGGGCTTGAACTCTATTAGCGTTCCTCGTTTATTGGTGCTCTCACCGCAGCACAGCTCAGAGACCGGTTTTCCCCTCCTGTAACTTTGCCTCCATTCCCTTCCGTCGCGCCAAACCGTAAGGTTCAGCCACTCGGAGAGGGCGTTAACCACTGAAACACCTACGCCATGAAGGCCACCGCTTACCTGGTAGGCCTTTTTATCGAACTTACCTCCAGCGTGAAGAGTGGTAAGTACTACTTCAGCGGCTGGTTTTCCCGTTATAGGATGGGGATCTATTGGAATTCCTCGACCATTATCCTCTATGGAGACGTGGCCATCCTCATGGATGATGACCTCAATCCGATTACACCATCCCGCCAAGGCCTCGTCCACCGAGTTGTCCACTACCTCGTACACCAGATGATGAAGTCCCCTGGTCGTAGTGTCTCCTATATACATTCCTGGCCTGCGCCTTACGGCTTCCAGGCCTTCAAGTATCTGAATGTCTTGCGCCGTGTATTGCTTTGCCGATGCTGTCATTTCTTATCTCCCTCTTCTTTCACTTTTGATGCAAGTTTCATGCCTCTTTTGATGAACTCTTCGGACCTTCGCGCCACGGTCATGGGTTGAAAACCCGTGGCCATGACGGAGCCGTCCCGGAGTATGATGGCAGTTTCGTTGCCTTCTCGAACCAAGGCCAATACTCGGTCAATATGCACAAACGTGTTTTGTTCAAGGACTAAAAACACAAAGAAGACCTCCTGAAAGGTTATATATAGCACAAATGCTACATATAATTTTACCACATGTAGCCCTCATCGAAGGGAATTTTCGTCATGTGCTGCCTTTAGAGGGTAGAAAAGGCGCTTATTATTTCGTCAACCTTCATCAACATGACGCCTATGTTCTCGAGCTCCTTCTTGCCCCTTTCATAAAGCCCTGAGATTGCGTCCTCTGCCGCTATGATGTTGTAGTCTCTCTCGCAGGCCTCATATATGCTGCTTCTAGGGCAGTTGGGGAAGTTGGAGCCCGAGAAAACCAGGGTCGAAGCGCCAAGCCTCATCAGTACCTCTTCGAGACACGTCTTGTAGAAGGCTCCGAACCGGCTTTTGTATATTATGCACTCTGATGGCCCTAGCCACTGGGGCTTTCCGGCCAAAAGCAGGGGGACATCAAGCTCTATGGGGCTTTCAAGCAAGTCTGGAGCAAGTTGGCTCCCTCTGGAATAGGCCAAAACGGGTCCCCCTTTGGATACTATGGAGCTTCTCCTGAAGGGCTCCGCGTTGGAGCCGTCGGGGAGGTATATCCTGACTACGTGAACTATGGGAAACCCTTTCTTTCTGAAAGCCTCGCACAATCTGCCGGCCTTCTTTGAGACTTTTTCGTTTTCTTCTCTTCCAAAGGGGTTGCCGGGCAGAAAGTCCACCTGCAGGTCCACCGTTACAAGACAAGGCATGTTCATGAAAGCTCCTCCTTCCTCATGGTGAAGGCCAGCGCAGTGCATGAGCCCCTCCACGGACAAATGCTGCAGTTGGTTTCGTTGGGAGTAAAGGGGCCCCAACAGGCCAGTGATGCTACCTCTTGTATCTTCTGCGCCTCTTCCTCCAGGAGATCTAGGGAGAAGGGGACGTTCTCCAAGGTTCCCTCAGGCAAGTGATATATACCAAGCCCTTTTGGGGGCTTTTGAGTCATCTTCCAAAGAGCTGTGCCGTAGAAGAGGAGCTGGTCCTTGTAAAGGGCCTTGGAGGCTTCCTGAGGTGCCGTTATCTTGTAATCAACGATCCAGAAGGCTCCTTGATCCTCGAAGACCAGGTCCATGTATCCGGTCATTTCGGTTTTGCCTCCCAGGTCCACTCGGAAGGGAAGTTCCTTCATGACCTTCGAGGACGCCCTTACCTGGGAAGCCAGTGGGCTTTCAGCAAGCTTGGATAACCATGCCCTTATGATCTTAAGGGTGGAGCTTTCTCTGTAAAGAGGGCGCAGGTAGGGAGGAATTATCTTGAGTCGTTCCATTTTTTTTGCTTCATCTAGGGGGAGGAGCACATCCAGGGATTCCTGGCTGTAATCCCAATCCTTTAGGATCCAGTGAGTTAGGCTCCCCATGTCGCTGCCGCCCCTGCCGTCCTCTGTGGGGGATTCCCAGGCTATATCCAACCCCTGGCGATATTTCATCCTGTAAGCGTGGGGGCAGAACCTGTATAGAGCGTATATGCTGGCCGTTATGTTCTCGAGGAAAGTTTCCTCAACGAGGGGCTTTTTCTCTATGGTGACAATTGGTCCAAGAGAGCAGGAGGGCTCGGGTTGCTTAGGGCTTTGGGCCCCCTGGTTTTGTTGGTCAGAATAAAGTATCTTAACGCTTTCTTCTTCCATCAATTCTTCCATCCTCAGGAGGATAAGCTCAAGCCACGAGTTTTTCTTGGGTTTCAGCCTGCCTTGATCGTCTAGGTTGCTCACTCCACAGAGGATCAAAGAGTCCTTTGCCCTGGTGCATGCGACGTACAGGAGCCTTTCTTGCTCCTCCAGGATCTCCTGAGACTCAAAGAGGGAGTGTATGTCCTTGCTCAGAAGTTTTTGTTCTTTTTGGGGCAGCCATTCCTCTGGAAGTTTGCTGATGGCCACGCCGAGCCACTTGGAGGGCAAGATGGAGTCGTTTCTCTTGTTGGAGGAGTTCTCAAGACCCACTACCGCTACCACGGGAAATTCCAGCCCCTTGGCGGCATGCACTGTCATGACCCTTATCATATCGTCGTTTTCCCCGAGGATGTCAGCTTCCTGTAGGTCTGACTCCAGATACGTGGCTCTCTCCATGTAGGCAGCAGTCCCTTCCAGGCTAGGGTCAACGAAAGTCTCGTACTCCCTTATAACGTCTATGGCCTTTCTCAAGTTTGCCGCTATTCTTCTGCGCTTCCAGCTTGGATAGGCAAGGAGGATCCTGCCATCTTCCAGGAGGGAGGCGAGGGCCCATGAGGCACCCTTGACCTTGGCTACCTTGCGGAGTCTTTCGAAGGCCTTCCATTCCTCCGGGTGGTTCCGCTGAAATAAAAAGATGAGGCTGCAACTTTCGTTGTCTGCTTTCTTATGTTCCTTCACCAGGGAAGATGCTTCCTCAATGGGAAGGCCACTTAGAGGAGAGCATAGGAACGATGCCGTGGCAAGGTCGTCTTCGGGGTTCGCCAGTGCCTTGAGCAGGAAGGATATGTCCTTGGTCTCCCCTCGACCATAGAAGCTCCTGTTCCCCTCAAAGTAGACGGGAAGGCCAAGTTTCTCTATAAGGACGTTCTCTATGGCATCGTACTGAGTTCTGCTGGGTACGAGAATGGCAAAGTCCCTGTAGCGAAGGGACCTCAGTATGAAATTGCCCTTTTCGTCTTTGTCCCAAATGGTCTTTTTGCCCTCCACGGACTGGACGATGAAGTGTCCAAGGGATTCGAGGGCTCGTGCCCTGAGCTGATCGATTTTTTCTTTGTCCTCCTTGTCGGGGCAGGAGGTTGCAATTATTAGCTTGAAGGGCTCTACGGTGCTCTTTTGGCGCTTTTGCCACCAATGGTGATGTTTAGGCGCCTCTAGGGGCATGAAGGGTTTTTGGATGTCTTTTGCTATGGTGCTGGGCCATATCTTGGAGAACATATTATTCACCTTCTCCATGACGGCCCCCCTGCTCCTGAAGGATATGTCCAGGTTTATGGATTTGGCGCAGGATGAGGAGTGGGATTCCCTTATGTACTCCCAAAAGACCTTGGGTTGGGCGTGGCGGAATCGGTAGATGGACTGTTGGAGGTCTCCCACTATGAACAGGGTGGAATCCCCTTTGTTTCTGATGGCTTTGAGCATAAGGTCCTGGAGGCCATCGGTGTCCTGAAACTCGTCCACCAGGATATGGGCAAATTTTTTCGCGTATCTTTCGTCCCTATCCAGGGCCCACAGGGCGAATCGGATCAGATCGTCGAAGGAAAGGGTTCCTCTGTTGTATCGAGCCCTTTCAACGTACTTCCATAAGACGGAGAAGACCTTTATCAGGGTCATTCTCGCCCTTTTTTCTTCGTGGGGGACTCCCTCTTTTATGAAGCTTGCGGCTTGGAACCATCCTGTGTTGCCGTCTCTGAACTCTTTGAGACTAAGGCCCAATGTTTCCTTCAAGAACTCATCTGCTGCCTTTTTGACTTTTCCGTTTTGAAGGGCTCTCAAGGGTCCTTCATTTCCAAAAAGGTCCATTATGAAATCTGGGGCATTTGTCTCGTCTATGGGCTCTTTCCATTTATTGTGGAGCCAAAGAAGCCTTTGGGAAAATTTTGCCTTTTCCTTGTCAAGGTTGGTTTGGCCTTTGATATGGGGTATGAGCTCTTCGATCCAGAGACTTTGGGCCTCTTGCCACTCCCCAAGAAGGCGCTCCAATAGTAGAGCCTTTATTTTGTCGTCCTCTGCTTCCATATTTTCTGCCATGGACCAGACGTCCTCGGGGCTGTAGCCTCGGCTTGCGTAGGAGCTTATGAATTTTTCTGCGGACTCGGAGATGGTCTTTGCCCCGAAGGTGTTGAGCAAATCTTCCAACTCCGAGGAAGAGAGGATCTTTTGTGCCCTTTCCTTCCACTCCTTGGGTAGCTGGTCCAGGAGGACTTCTTCTTCCTGATAATCCAACGCCCGCTCTATGGTAAGCCAAAGAGACGCGTTTTCGGCGTTAGTTATGATCCTTGCGTTAGGGTCCAGATCCAAAAACAGGCCCGATTCCTTCATGACCCGCATGGCGAAGGCATGAATGGTGGATATGTAGGCATCGTCCATCCTGTCGATGATGTCATTGAACGTATCCGACATGGCGGGAAGATCAAGGACCAGCCGTTTCAGGATCTTTTCTATTCGCTCCTTCATCTCCGCTGCTGCCTTTTCAGTGAAGGTTATGGTCAGTATGCTGTTCAGCGGGACCTCCAGGACGGAGACCAGCCATATGAACCTCCAGGCCAAGGTGAGGGTCTTGCCTGAACCTGCTCCGGCGCTCACGGCTATCAGCTTCTCCTCGGAGGTGACGGCCTCCAGCTGTTTTTCCTCCAGTCCCTCCTTGTCCTTCAGATAATTGAAGAGCAAGGTTCTTTTGTCTGAAGTTTTTTTACTCATCTTCCTCAGTGCCTCCAGAGGGGGTTTCCTCTCTCCTGCAAAGCCCTCTGTAACCGCAGACCTTACAGGTGTCGGAGTTGTAATTCGGAGGAAAGTTTCCTTCTTTTAGGGTTTTGGCCCATTCCTCAAGTTTCTCTAACGCCCTTTCCGTTTGCTCTGATAAGGATCTAAACTTTTTGTCTGGTGCTTTTTCATTTTCCGAGCGGCTTGCCATTACAAAACCGCCGTCTCCCATGCATAGGTATATAACTCCATTCACTGGCATAGAGGGTTCTTCTTGTTCCCACGCAAGGGCATAAGATGCCAGCTGAAGGGCCTTACTATAGTTTGGGGAGCTTCCGAGCTTGTAATCATAAATGAAAACTCCGTCCTCTACCACGTCCACCCTGTCACAACGGCCTCGGAACAGGCATCCCTCCACATTTATGGATAGCTCCTTTTCTGTGAGAAGGTTCTTTCTCGATAATTTCAATTGCTCATCGAGCGTCTCCTGGAGTTTGCAGAGCCTTTTAGCCTGGAATTTGAGCCTTTTATTGTGCCTGTTGAGGGGGCCCTTTGGGTCCAAAAGCGCCGGATAGTGCTTTCCCAGCTCTTGATCCCATATGTTTTCCACTATCTCTTCCAGGGGCATAGAGGTAGTCAGTTTCCTTTTCCAGGCATTCTCCCAGAGACTGTGGATGAAAATGCCTGCCCTTTTGGTATCGAAAAGCCCTATTACCGGTTCTTCTATTTTCAAGTGGCGAGATGCCATGTACCTGAAAGGACAGTCGTTCCAGACGTCCAGGTCGCTTAAGTGGGCTTTTTCTATCTTTTCAGTGAACCTAGCTGTGGGAAGATCCTTTTTCCTCAGCAGGTTGAACCTCTTGGGTACCAAGGGCGTATCTTTTTCCCTTACCTCTAAAGGTTTTATGCGAAAGTCATCGTCTGGAGGTATTACGTCCTTGAGTCCCCTGGTCAAAGGAGAGTCGTGAATCCTTTTGGCCCATGGAGTGTTTCCTTCCAAGGCCTTTTCGAGGAAAGGGGATCTTCTCAGGGGCCTACCTGCGTCGTCCTGTAGGGGGCGGCTCACGATAGAAAGATTTGTCCCGCAGCACATAAGCCTACGCAACAAGGCATGACGTTGCTGTCTTATCTCCGGGAGTAAGGGCAGGTGAAAGGCCCCCAGAGCTAAAGACGGATCATCGTGCAGGGTCTCTCGCTCCTCGTCTGTCAAAAGGGGGCCTTGCCTAAGGTTTCCTGGCCATGAGGAAGAATCGGCCCCTGTAAGTATCCATACGTCGTGATACGTTAGGACCGGGGGAGTGGCAGTGTAGACCGAGATGGAGCCTTTGATCTTTACGCCTCGCCATAGGTTTGACCGCTCGGCCCAGGCAGCTAGGAAGGCCATGGCATCTTCTTTTCTTAACGGTTCTTCCCCTGCTGGTCCTATGTCTGGTTCCGCTTCCTTTATCTGAAGAGCCTTTTCCTCCAACTCTTTTATGGCTTGGTTCGTTTGCCGGGCGTCCTCGTCCAGTTCGGTCAGGTCCTGGATCTCCCAAGAGAGAGCTTTCCCCCATTGGGATGTCCGCTCTGCTTTCCCTGCCAGATTCAATAGGGCTTCATAGAGTTCGGAGGGAGTGCCTCCTCTTTCTATTTTTTGGGTGAAGGAGACTATTCTGTCCAAGTGTTTCAGACAAGAAGGAGCGTTTGAGGACAAGAAGGACCTCCAGCCTTCAAGGCCCTTGGGGGCTTTTTCCAGGGCTTTCTCCAAGGGAAAATCCTTGGCCGCCATGTATGAAGAAGCCAAAAGCCATGCGGTCTCCTCGGTGGGGAAGTCGTTTTTTGCGATCTCCCAGGCTTTCCTGGCTCCCTGCCAGAGTAGGGTGGATGCCACTGATGGGCCGTTTTCCAGGAAATAAGGGATGCCGTATCTATCGAAGGCTTCTTTCAAGGTTGGAAGCCTTTGTTGTTCCACCATGATGCCTATCCTTCCCCAACCGGGAAAGGGCATGTGGGAGAGTTCATGAAGGGGGCCGTAGCCCTTACGCCACAGGACGAGATAGCGAGCCAAAAGTTCGAGCTCCAGCCTGTAATCTCCCAGAACTGCCTCTACTATCTGGGGGCTATCTTCCTCTTTCAGTTCTGCAAGCTCGTCGGTTATGGTCCGGAGCTGTTCCTGGGCGTCGTGGATGTCCAGGCCCGTATTTGGTGTCAGAACCACTATGTTTGCGCCCAGATCCTTGAGGCTTCTCACCAACAATAGTTGACCGTGAGTGAAGCTCAAAAAACCTACGAAGACAAAGGTCTGGCCCCAAAGCCACCTTTGAGCCGAAAGGGGGGCGTCTTCAAGGAGGTGTCTTACCGCTGTGGCTGTTTGAGCGCTGTCCATCAGGCTGCTTTCTTCCAGATATTGAACATAGTCATGATACAAGCGGCATAAAAGTCTTTTGGATTCTGTCCCAAGAGAAAGGCATTTTCCTTTTTCGCATCTTTCGCAGTCGTTGAGCCTCCAGAGGTGTTCTGGCAGCACTTCCTCGCGGAGCAGCTCCCTCAAGGTCTTACCCAAAAGCTCCACGAAGCCTCTCTGCTTGAATGAAGGAGGAACATTGACATTGATACTTTCTGCTTCCCGTATCAGGTTTTTGAGTACGAAATGGACGACGAGCCAATGGTCCGGTGGATCTATTTGCCGCCTTAGTTTGGATTTTGGCGTGCCAAGCTGCGAGGCTGCTTCCCTATATAGTTCCTCCCATCGCATTATCATGCGTTTTTTCCCCATAAGGGAGGGATCGCTGGAGAGAGCCTTCTCCAGTATCCTCACGTCACCACTGCTTGGCACCAGGACGTAACATCCCTTTTGGGCGTCCTTTACGGCTTTCGCTACGACTCCAGCGGCATTGTGAAAGAATTTGTATCGGATTAGTTTTACTTGGGCAGACATGGCCACCTCCATGGGGGTGCTGGGCGTTATTTACTCTCTTATTCTACCAGCTTTCCCCCAGGAGATGGATGAAGTCGTTTAAGTCCAAGGTATGGTCTAACGGTATCCTTCGAAGGGGCCTCTCCAGAGCATGTCCTGGGGCAAACTTTCCATGCGTTCTGCAAGAGCCCACTCTCGGAAGCGGCGTTCGCTGGACAAGGAGCTTCGGGTTTCTTTCCTTCCCTGGGAAGTTTTTTCCCTTTCTTCTCTTCTCATTGCTACTCCTCCTCTTTCTCTGGGTTTTTCTTAGGTCGCTGAATAAATTAAGAGCCGGGATCCTTTTGGGTCCCGGCTCCTTGTACCTTTAGTGTGCGCCTAGGTGGCAGGTACACCAGGAGGGGACCCAACGGCGAGTACGAGAATAATAAGGCTAATTATTACGCTCAGTTGGAACACGAGACCAACGCTCATTGCCATCAGGGTTTCCCTCCTTCATTTAGTATGTGATTTGAATTTTCAGGTAATTTTACATCCCAAGGTGGAATTTGTCAAAAGAGTATATTGTATGCGTACATGTTTGGTTGGAACTTCATACAAATTATGCGTCGGTTCTGATAGACTATTGAACGATAGATGCGGCGGAAAACATGTAGGGCAGAATTTTTTAATTAGGAGGAGTAAACGTGGTGGGGAAAGACAGTTCGGTGTCTGAGTCTTTGAAGAAAGCCTACAGATACAGATGGATAGTGTGGGGTTCCATGGTTTTAGCCTACATGGTGGTGTTCTTCCACAGGTTGGCGGCGGGAGTGGTTAAGGAGGACATAATCAACACCTTTGGTTTGTCTTACACTGAATTTGGACATCTGGCTTCCATGTACTTTTATGCCTACATGGTCATGCAGATACCGGTGGGCATCTTGGCAGACTCTTTGGGGGCGAGGATTACGGTCTCTTCTGGCATGCTGGTGGCTGCTTTGGGGTCGGTGGTATTCGGTCTGGCCAAGAGTGTCTTTGCGGTCTTTCTGGGACGTTTCCTGGTAGGTATAGGAGTTTCGGTGGTCTTTGTGTGCGTTCTCAAGGTTCAATCTCAGTGGTTCAGGGAGGACGAGTTCGCATCCGTCTCTGGCGCAACGAACCTCATGGGAAACCTTGGGGGGCTGGTGGCCCAGACGCCTTTGGCCTTGTTGGTCGCAGCGTTCACATGGAGGTACACTTTCGTAGCTATAGGGGCCTTGTCGGCTGCCCTGGCGGTTTTATGTTTTCTTCTTATCCGCAATAAGCCTCAGGACATGGGTTTCCCTCCGATACACCAGGAGGTTCCTTTGGAGGATAATAAAAAGGCAAGTGTCTCTTCAGGGCTAATGGAGGTAATCAAGGATATATGTTTGTGGCCCTGCTTTTTGTACGTGCCTCTTGTTGCTGGCGCTTACATAGCTTTTACTGGAGCATGGGGAGTTCCATTCCTATCGGAAGTTTATGGCATGTCCGCCAAGGAAGCTTCGGGGTTCATCGTTATGGCCGTTTTCGGGGCCATGCTGGGCGGAGTCTTCATGGGGTGGGTCTCCGATAAGCTGAAGAAACGAAAGCTTCCCGTGATCATTGTCAGCATAGTGCAGGTCCTATCTTGGGCAGGGATAGTCTTTTGGGTTGGAAGACCCATCAACGAGGCGCTGCTTAAGAGTTTGTTCTTTATAATGGGCTTTACCTCCATGGGAGTGGTCATAACCTGGGCGATAATAAAGGAGATGAGTCATCCGGAGCGTACGGGAGTGGCCATATCGGTGATGAACATGATAACGTTCCTTGGGTTGGCCATTTACCCGCCACTAATGGGAAAGATCATAGATATATTCAGGGAATCGGGCGCTTCCTTTGCTTACCGAAACGCCTTCTTGCTGTGTCTTTTCGCGACGGCTCTGGCTTTGGGGTTGGCCTTCCTGGCGAAGGAGACGGGGTGCAGGAACATTTATGCTTCCCGTAAGGTCTCCAAGGCCTAGTCCAGCTGCTTGGGTTTTTCGTAAGTGTACCTTATGCCCTCGAAAGGCTTGGGTAGTATGCGGCTTGCTAGGACCACCCTGTCATCCTTTTGTTCCACCTTGTCCAGTACCAGGGGAAAGACGAATTCATTTAAATCTATAACGGGCTGTATCTGCGATATGGCCCGGTCGGTTATGCTCTTGGGGAGGTCAACCTTGTTGACCCGCATAACGTAGTCGGCAAGCCAAAGTTCTTTGCCTTTTCGGATCTCGAAGCGTCCCTCAAGCTCTATGAGGATGTCCAACCGAAATAGGAATTTGGTCAGGTAGTATCCCCTGACGTAGAGACCGCCGTCCCTGAAGTCCAGGAGAAGGTTGTGCCAATGGCCGTCGTCGTCGCCGAACTCCTCGCTGAGTAGGGCTTTGTTTACGTCCTCTTCGAGAATGACGGCTTTTGCCTTTATGTCCAGCATATTCTTAACGTCTGGTGGTTCGGTGTTCCAGGTAGAGGGCGGAGTAAACTCAACATCCACAGCTTCAACAGTCAAGTGGTCGATCCTCACACCACCAATGTCGCAACCTATTAGGTCCAAGTATAAATGTCCAACCTTGCCCTCTCCGTCCGGTTCATGGTTTAGGATCAATTCCATTTTCTCCGGTTTCAGACCTTCTATGAAAGCCTCATAAAGTTTACGAGATGGAGGAGAGGATTCATCTTGAGCCCTTGCATGGGGAGGAAAGGCAAAAGCTGCTAGTATTATCATGGTGACCAATATGCTAAAGGTTTTCCTTATACTGTTCATTCTCCATCTCTCCAATTTGCAGATTTATATTAATCTTGCACTGATAACCTGCGGAACGTGCTTGCCAGATCCATTAGCTTGTTGCCTTCCACACGGTTCAATATTATACGGTCTTGAGGTTTTGCCCCTATGGATTCGTAAAAAGCCCGGGCCTTTGTGTTCCAGGTAAGGACGCACCATTCCAGGCGGCCACCGCCTATCTGCAGGGCAAGATGGGCAAGGTAGGACAGAAGGATAGTGCCTACTCCTTTACCCCTGTGGGAGGGTTTTACGTACAGGTCTTCAAGGTACACTCCAGGTTTTCCCTCGAACGTGGAGAAGTTGAAAAAGTAAAGGGCAAAAGCTATAGGTTCATCATTTACGCATCCAAAGATGACTCGTGCTTTGGGGTTTTCCCCGAACAGATGTTCTGCAAGCAAATCTTCATTGGCTTTTACCTCATGAAGTAAACCCTCATGTTCGGCAAGCTCCTTGATGAACTGCAATATTATCGGGATGTCCTCTTCGGTAGCCTCTTTGATATGAAGGTCCTTTACCTGGGCTATTGTTTTTCTCAAGCTGAATTTCCTCCTTAAAACAACTTCTATTATAAAGAAGAACCAACAAGCCGTCAGCGAAGAAATTTGCCCGGCCTCTTAGAATATTCGTTCTCCCAGGGGAACAGGCCTTTCTGGCTTCAAGAATACTACATTGCCCTCTTGATCCTTTGCGCCCAGGACCAATACCTCGGACTTGAAACCGGCTATTCTCTTTGGAGGGAAGTTGACTACGCATATTACAAGCTGATTCACCAAATCTTCCGGGGTATAGTTGTCGCAGTATTGGCCTGAGCTCTGCCGTATGCCCAGCTCCTCTCCCAGGTCTATCCACATCTTGTAGGAGGGCTTTCGTGCCTTTTCGTTCCTCTCCACTTTGATTATTTTGCCCACGCGCATGTCCACTTTTTCGAAGTCTTCATAAGTAAGCACCGTTTCTTCTCCTTCCTCTTGCTCTTGGCTGCACAGGGGCGTTATCCCTTTACACACAATATTATAAACATAAATAAACTTAAAGGGCATAAGTCTAAAAGGGCCCCCCATGATAAACTAGGGCCATGGTGGAGAGAAGGATACCCCTTGAAGGGGACACAGCGTTGAGGAAGAGAGCCCAAGAACTTTTGAAGGCTTCTGAAACAAGCGATGAAGTAAGGATGAAATGGCTGGCTCTTGCCGAGGAGGCGGCCAGGGAGGGTGATTATTTGCTATCTGAGTACGCGTACAAAAAGGCCTTGAGGCTGAGGGTGCTATGGTGAAGTCTGCACCCGATGAGCAAAGTTCCTACAGTGCCGTAAAGGGAAGCCCTACGAGAGCTTTTTTTCTGGAAAGGCTTAATCGATTCGTGGTCCTCTGCAGGGTAGGCACAGATGTGGTAAAAGCTCACCTTCCAAACCCTGGTAGATTGTGGGAGCTTCTTTACAAGGATGCCGAGCTTGTTTTAGAGAGAACCAGCGCTTCAGGTAGGGCTACCGATTACACGGTCGTGGCGGTAAGGACGGAAAGAGGCCCTGTAATGCTCCATACCCACAGGGTGAACAGTGCAGTTGCTTGGCTTTTGGCGAGAGGAAAACTTATCGGATTTGAGGATTACAAACTTAAGGGAAGGGAAGTTACCCATGGACAGCACAGGTTCGACTTGCTGTTAAGCGGTCCCGAAGGGGAGATTCTCGTGGAGGTTAAGTCTTGTACCCTCTTTGGCGAGCTTCTGGCCATGTTTCCCGACGCGCCGTCGAAGCGCGCGGTAAATCACGTAAGACACCTAGGAGAACTCGCCAGGCAGGGTGTAAAGACCGCCGTAATTTTCGCAGTTCAAACACCCCATCCCAAGTTTTTCCTGCCGGACTTTCATACCGATTACGATTTTGCGAGGACTGTCCTTGCAGAAAAGGAGCATGTGGAGTTTCTTCCGATCTCTTTGGAGTGGGGAGCAGAGGATCTTAAGTTGAAGGAGCGCTCCAACAGGATTGAAATCCCCTGGGGGGTGTTGGAGCAGGAGTGCGTGGACGCCGGAAGTTATGTTTCCATATTTGAGATTAAAGACCCCAAAGCCCCCCTGGGGGATGGCTTTTATTGCGTAGTTGAAAGGGCACCGAAAGATCTTACGGCATCCATGGCAAGGGTTACAAGAAAGACTCTCATGCCTCACCCAACTTTAAACGCAATAAAGGAAGACGTCAGCATCGTGGGGGTTTTACCCATAAGGGCCAACGAGGACATGGCGTCGCTGCAAGACGACCTGGCCGCAGTTAGTCCTTTGACTGCAGATGGACTTTTTTATTTTCCCCATAATCCTTTAAGGTGGAAGAGTTTCATAGATGTTCTACTTAAGTATAGGATTGGCCGCCTGGAACAAAAGCTTCTAAATGAATACCCTGGGGGGCTTGACGGTCCTAAAAAGTGTGGTAATATATGCACATGATTTGTTATAACGATAACAAAAATTACGAGCGTAAAGTGGAAATCTTGAAGGCCATGGCCCATCCGGTGAGGTTGGCTATACTGGAGAAGCTTAGAGCAGGTGACATGTGCGCCTGCGTCATAGCGGACATGTTCGAAAGCGACAGAACCACCGTGAGCAAGCACCTGGCCATACTGAAGAAGGCCGGTCTCGTAGATGACATAAAGGAAGGAAGAAACATAATCTATCATCTTAAAATGCCATGCATTCTAGATGTCATGCCTTGTATAGAGAAAGTTATAAACCAGGAACGAGAGCGAAAATGCTGTAGCTCGGGTTCGGAATAACTAAAGATGAAGTGGGGTGGACACAGTGAAGATTCAGATACTGGGGACGGGGTGTCCCAAGTGCAAGAAACTAGCGGAAACAGCGGAAAAGGCGGCAAAGGAATTGGGACTCTCCTTTGAGTTGGAAAAGGTTACGGACATAAATGACATCATATCCTTTGGAGTCATGGCAACTCCTGGGCTAGCGGTGGACGGGAAGGTCCTGGTGGCTGGGAAGGTTCCGTCTGTAGAGGACGTCAAAAAAATGCTGCAAAAGGCAGCCAGCTAGTTAAAGCTGAAAAAAAGAGAGGCCCTGGCCGCAAGGCGAGGGCCTTTAAAGAGCAGTATATGTGCAAATAATTTCACATAAAGGCTTTGTATTTTATTAAGTAGAGGTGAATATGAAATGAATTCGGAGCTCAAAAAGTTTATGTATCTTTTGCTTGCTTTTCTTGCCTTTTACTTTATGCCCGTTGAGAGCGCCAGGCTTCAGAACGCTGCTGTTGAAGCGTTGGCAATGCTTCACGAGTATGCCAGAGAGCACGTTCTACTATGCCTAGTGCCGGCGTTCTTCATAGCTGGTGCCATAAGCGTGTTCGTTTCTCAGCAGTCGGTTATGAAGTACCTTGGAGCCAACGCTAAAAGATGGGTTGCCTACTCGGTTGCTGCCGTTTCAGGTACGGTACTTGCAGTTTGTTCCTGCACAGTGCTTCCCCTTTTTGCGGGAATCTACAAGCGGGGTGCTGGTCTTGGTCCAGCTACGGCCTTCCTTTATTCAGGACCGGCAATAAACGTTCTGGCAATAATCCTCACGGCGAGGGTCCTAGGTGTGGAGCTTGGGGTGGCAAGAGCCGTTGGAGCCATATCTTTCAGCGTCATAATAGGCCTTTTGATGGCCCTTATCTTTCATGAAGAAGAAGCAAAAAGACAGGAGAGCTTTGCAGCTCTTCCGGAACCCGAAGATAATAGACCTTTATGGAAGACCGTTTGGTTCATGGCCAGCATGGTGGTGTTTTTGGTCTTCGCCAACTGGGCTGCTCCCAAGGTTCCAGTGGGTTTTTGGGCAGCAGCGTACAGGGTCAAGTGGTACGTTGCTGCGCTGGCCTTGATCTCCACGGTGGCGAGTTCTTGGCTATGGTACACCAAAGACGAGCGAGCCGAGTGGTTTCAGTCCACTTGGGGATACGCCTTGCAGGTTTTGCCCCTCTTGTTCGGAGGCGTTTTGGTAGCAGGTTTTCTCCTGGGAAGACCTGGACATGAAGCTCTAATACCCGGAGAATGGGTGGCATCTCTTGTGGGGGGTAATTCTTTATTTTCCAACTTTTTTGCCACGGTGGCAGCGGCGTTCATGTATTTTGCCACGCTGACGGAAGTTCCCATACTGCAGGGGCTCATAGGAGCAGGAATGGGCAAGGGACCGGCCTTGGCTCTTCTCCTTGCTGGCCCAGCTTTGTCGCTGCCCAACATGCTCGTGATAAGAAGCGTCCTTGGCACCAAGAAAACGGTGACATATGTGGCTTTGGTGATAATTCTTTCCACTATAGCTGGTATGATATTCGGTGCCATCTTTGGTTAAGATGCAAAGCAGCAAGATAGCGAGGGGGTAAGGAAATGGATTGGAAGAAAGCGGGCAAGGACGAAATAGTGTGCTATTGCCAAAAGGTAACCAAGGGCGAGATAGTAAAGGCAATGTACGAAGGAGCAAACACTATGGAAGAGGTTATGAAAAAGACCAAGGCTGGAATCGGAGGCAGGTGCAAGGAGCTTAACCCCAGAGGCAGGTGCTGTCACCCCGACATAGAGGAGATCATGTCCATCTACGGCGAGACAGTCAAAAACCTGAAAAAGTCCTCCTGCTGCGGCCCTAATTGTGATTGTTCTTAAC
>Ga0182240_100276_pt1 | contig 19333 bp, 13 predicted proteins | sample hydfrates4_PW_90_FD_145594 | JGI IMG/M metagenome (GOLD analysis project Ga0182240, IMG submission 145594) | Subsurface microbial communities from deep shales in Texas, USA - hydraulic fracturing test 4_PW_90 | ecosystem: Environmental > Aquatic > Deep subsurface > Shale gas/oil reservoir >...
CTGCGGGCGTTTGTTTGAGTATGCTCCTAAATCGATCACTCCGTGTTGTGCTGTATCAACTGCAGTTAATAACCACTCCAAGACCCCAAGTAGATTATTTGTGTAATTTGACTTTGACGAAGACCTGGGGGAAATATTACATACACTGGAAAATGCCGGCTTGACTTTCGTTACCGGAGACCCAGGGGCGCAAAAGCCGGTCTACGGGGTTGATTTAACTGTCCCGGTGGTGATTGTCGTGGGCAGTGAGGCCCACGGGGTGCAGTCCGATATCCTGGCCCTGACCGGGTATAGGGTTACCATTCCCATGGCCAAGGGAGTGGAATCCTTAAATGTAGCTGTAGCGGCGGGAATTATGCTGTATGAAGTTATCAGGCAAAGGCACAATTGATTGGCAAGATATTTGCATGAAAAGGACCTTATTTTAAGTGTACTTTCTTGTTTTACAAGGGTCCGTATGGTATAATTGGACCAGAAAGTCCCCAAAAATTCACGGAAAGGTTGTGCTTTTATATTGTTAACCGCCGAATTTTTTTGGAGGCTGTTTGAAGCTACCGGTTCCATTCGGGCCTATATGTTGTACAAAAGGTTAGCCGTTCATTAATACGTAAATAATGGGTTAATTAATATAGACTAACAGTAATGAAGGGGAGAGTAGACTTACTGTAATCTTGCAGGGAGGAAGGGTCGCGGACTGAAAGCCCTTCCATGATTCAGTGCGTCGAAATTCACCCCGGAACTGCAGCTGAACGTAATTAATGTATCAGTAGGTGTAGCCGGCTTCCCACCGTTACCGGGAACCGACAAGGGGTTTACGCATTTATGTGAGGAATGCGTAAAAACCAGGGTGGTACCGCGGAAGAAAATATCCGTCCCTGACCGGGGCGGTTTTTTTTGTTTTGGGCAATAATACCAATAAGGCGTATAACAGAAGGAGGGTTTACATTTGGAAGAAAAAATCCAAGCAATAGCCCAACAGGCCAAAAAGTTGATGGAAGAGGCAGAAAGCCTGGAGGCTTTGAATGATGTTAGGGTAAAGTATTTTGGTAAAAAGGGAGAGTTAATAAAGGTACTGAGGGGTATGGGCTCCCTTTCTGCTGAAGAGCGACCCCGCATCGGACAATTGGCCAATCAAGTGCGGGCGGAGTTGGAAGAATATTTAAATCACCGCATGACCCGGGTGAAAAATAAGGAACTGGAAAACCGGCTGGCCGGTGAACGCATAGATGTCACCCTGCCGGGAACACCTTTATTCCTGGGTAAGAATCACCCCCTGACCCGGGTGCAGGAACAAATTGAAGATATATTTTTGGGGCTTGGTTTCAGCATCAAGGAAGGACCGGAAATAGAGACAGACTTTTATAATTTCGAGGCCCTGAACATACCTAAGGATCACCCGGCAAGGGATATGCAGGATACCTTCTTTACCGGCCCCGAGGTTCTGTTGCGCACCCATACTTCTCCCATTCAAATCAGAACCATGGAAAAAAGCGCCCCGGAAGTACCTTTGAAAATAATTGCCCCCGGCAGGGTATACCGGCGCGATGATGATGCTACCCATTCCCCCATGTTTCACCAGGTGGAGGGGTTGGCGGTGGACACCCGTATAACCTTTGCCGACTTGAAGGGAGTATTGCAGATTTTTGCAAGGGAAATGTTCGGACCGGATACCCGCACTAGATTCAGGCCCAGTTACTTTCCCTTCACCGAGCCCAGTGCCGAGGTGGATATTTCCTGTGTAATGTGTGGCGGTTCCGGATGCCGGGTATGTTCCCGCACCGGCTGGCTGGAGATACTGGGTTGCGGCATGGTACATCCCCGGGTGTTGGAAGTATCCGGATACGATTCGGAAAAGTATACGGGTTTTGCCTTTGGCATGGGAGTTGAGCGAATTGCCATGCTCAAATACGGTATCGATGATATGCGTCTCCTTTTTGATAACGATATAAGATTCTTAGCCCAAATATAATAGCCAAGGAGGACTGAAATAAGTGCGAGTATCATACAAATGGCTGCAAGAGTACGTTAATATTCCCGTTTCTCCCACTGAACTGGCCGATAAACTTACTGCCGTCGGCCTGGCCGTGGAAGGTTATGAGGATCCGGGATCAGAAGTTGATAAGGTATTTACCGGAAAAATAATTAAAATAGATCCCCATCCCAATGCAGATAAATTGGTTATCTGCACCGTGGATATTGGAGGCCCGGAAAAACTACAAATAGTAACCGGGGCAACCAATATCAAGGAAAATGATGTGGTTCCCGTGGCCGTGGAAGGAGCGCGCCTGGCCGGTGGACTTAAAATAAAGAAAACGAAACTCCGGGGAGTGGAGTCCCGGGGAATGCTGTGTTCAGGTGGGGAACTGGGCCTGGATCCGGAGAGTATGCCCGAAGAACAGGCGCATGGCATAATGATCCTTCCGCAGGATACCCCTTTAGGAAGAGATGCCAAACATTATACCGGACTGGATGATGTCATATTGGAGCTGGAGCTTACCCCCAACCGGGGAGACTGTCTAAGCATGGTGGGGGTGGCCAGGGAAGTGGCCGCTATTTTTGAACAGCAGCTCAAAGTGCCCGTGCCGCAATTGGACCCCGCGCCGGAATCAATAGACGGAAAGATAAAGGTTGATATAGAAGAGCCGGAACTATGCCGCCGGTACATAGCTAAACTTCTCACCAATATAAAAATATTCCCTTCCCCCGCCTGGATGCAGGAACGCTTGATGGCGGCGGGGATTCGCCCCATTAATAATGTAGTGGACGTAACCAACTATGTATTAATGGAACTGGGGCAGCCGCTGCATGCCTTTGATTACAATAAAATTAAGGAAGGTCATATAATCGTGCGGCGTGCCCGGGATAAGGAAGTAATGGTATCCCTGGACGGGGTGGAACGCAAGCTTAACCCGGAAAATCTGGTTATTGCCGACCCTGCGGGACCGGTGGCCATCGCCGGTGTAATGGGCGGTCTGGATTCCGAAGTAACAGAAGAAACCTCCGCTGTTCTCTTAGAATCCGCTGTTTTCGATCCTGTCAGCGTGCGGCGTACAGCCAATGCCCTGGTCCTGCGCTCGGAATCCTCCCTGCGGTTCGAAAAGGGTGTGGATATAAATGGCTCTCTGCGCGCCGCTGAGAGGGCAGCTCAATTGCTGCAACAAATGGGGGCCTGTGATGTACTCCGGGGCGAGATTGACAATTACCCGGCACCGGTCACGGAAAAAACTGTACAGGTACGCCCCGCTAGGGTAAATCACCTGCTGGGAACAGGTATTGATGCGGAAACCTGTAAAGACATCCTTTCCAGGTTGCAATTTACCGTGAGGGAAGGCTCCAACGGAGAAATTTTGGCCACTGTCCCCACTTTTAGGCCCGATATTTCTCTGGAGGCGGATCTGATTGAAGAAATAGCCCGTCTTCATGGATATGATAAGGTTTCCGAAACATTGCCCGTGGGGAAATCCACCAGGGGAGCCAGAACGAAAAAACAGTCGTTAATACAAAAGATAAGACGTGTTCTTACGGGATGCGGCTTATACGAGGCCATCACCTATAGCTTCCACTCCCGGGAAGAATTTGACCGCATTGGGGTCCCTGCCGGCAGTCCTTTGCGCAATACAGTGGAACTACAAAACCCTCTCAGCGAAGAGCACGCGGTAATGCGCACCATTATGCTTCCCGGAATACTGGATGTTCTGCGTCGAAACTTCAGCCGCCGCAATAATAATGTCGCGGTATTCGGAATGGGCACTGTCTTCCTGCCACAGGAAGGGGAAGAATTACCCCGGGAAAGGGAAAAATTAGCCGCCGCCGTAATGGGACACACTCCCAAAACGTGGAACACTGAAAAACAAAAAATGGATTTTTATTATTTAAAGGGCGTGTTGGAAACACTTTTCGAAATGTTAAACATAAGAAGCTTTTCCTTTGAGCAGGCCGGCGGCGAGCCGGGCTACCACCCTGGCCGGACTGCTAAAATATATATACAGGGAAATGACGCTGGTATTCTGGGAGAGATACACCCTCTGGTACTGGAAAATTATGAGTTGCCTGACAGAGTAGCAGCCTTTGAATTAGACCTGGAAGTAATACTGGAACATTCCGTTGATGTGGGGAAATACCGTTCCCTGCCCAAATTCCCCGGTGTGGAAAGGGACTTGGCGCTGGTTGTTCCCAGGGATATTCCCGTACAGGACCTATTCCGTGTTATCAAAAAGGCAGGCGGAGAATTATTGAGGTCAGTGGAACTCTTCGATGTGTACCAGGGGAAACAGGTGAAAGAAGGCTTTAAGAGCCTGGCCTTCTCCTTAAAATTCCAGGCGGAAGACCGCACCCTTACCGATAAGGAAATAACCACCCTTATTGAGAACATAACCTCCCGCCTGGCTAAAGAAGCACAGGCCGAACTCCGCAGCTAAGAAATAAGTAAATAAGTTGGGGGTCTGACCCCCAACTTATTTTGCAATTTTCGCCTTTAAGGCAGGAATATAGCAAATAAACTCGAAATAAATGGAACATAAAGAAAAGAATGGAGGGCTTTTATTGTCCCCGCAAACCAAAGTGGATGTGGAAATCTTCGGCGAACACTACAAATTAAAAGGTGAAGCTTCTCCTGAATACATGATGCGTCTTGCCCGTTACGTGGACCAAACAATGCGTGAGGTTGTCCGGCGCAACCCCCGTTTGACGGTGCACAAGGCCGCCATATTGTCCGCCATAAACATAGCTGACGAGCTGCTAAGACTGCTTGATGGACAGGAGACACAATCTGACGATGAGCCCGGGGACGATGATGATGCGCCAGAGGAGAAAAATGAAAGCAAAAAGCCGGAAGGGAAAAGCGGTAAGAAGAAGAAAAAGAAAAAAGGTTGAGCCGGCACCCATGAAGCAAGCTTCGTGGGTTTTTTATTGGTTAGAGCAGGTTAGTTTTGGAGACATATAAAAAGAAAGCATTAAAGCGGGGCGTTTTAAGTGCATAATGTCGAAATAGCATGGGCCTTGAGGGAAATGGCAGATTTGCTGGAGTTTAAAGGCGAAGATTATTTTAAAATAAGAGCGTACAGGCGGGCCGCCAAAACCCTCGCCGGGCTCCCGGATTCCGTGGAGGACATGTACCACAAGGGTACCCTCAAGGATGTGCCCGGGGTGGGCAAAAACATACTGGCTAAAATAGGGGAGATCCTGGAAACCGGTGAGTGTGAACTTCAGCGGCGCCTGCGGGAGGAAACACCGCCGGGAATTTTACAGGTAATGGCTGTCCCTGGGATGGGCCCCAAGCGGGCTCGTATCTTTTATGAAAAGCTCGGGATAACCGGCCTGGAGGAGCTGGAGAAAGCCGCCCGGGAACGGCAAATCCGAACCTTACCCGGTATGGGCGGCAAAAGAGAGCAGGAAATACTGCGCAATATAAAAATGATCAAGGCGGGCAGCGGTAGCTTTGTATTAAGCATCGCCCGGGAAGTGGCAGGCCAATTTCAGCAGTACCTTTCCGAGCTGCAGGACGTGGAAATGGTCTCCTTGACCGGAAGTGTCCGCCGCTGGCGAGAATCGGTGCGGGACGTGGATATTTTAGTAGGTACCCGGTCCCCCGGGGAGGTGCTCTCAAACCTGGATAAGCATCCTCTGGTGGAACGGGGGCTGGAAAGGGATGACCGGCGGGTAAAATTAATTACCCGCTGGGGGATTCCGGTGGATATCTTTACGGTTTCTCCGGCTTGCTTTTACCCGGCCCTGGTCCGGTGCACCGGTAGTGCCGGCCACTGGGTGAACCTGCAGCACATTGCCCGGTCCCGAGGTTATAAATTGGAAGAAGACGGTGATTTTATATACGGGGATTCTCGGGTTACCCTTTCCTCTGAAGAAGATTTGTATAAAGAGTTGGGGTTGACTTACATTCCTCCGGAGTTGAGGGAAAACAGGGGGGAGATTGAGCTGGCCCGTTCCGGTACATTGCCCCGGCTGGCGGAGATGGGTCAAATTCGCGGAGACCTGCACGTTCATTCCAACTGGAGTGACGGGGGAAACTCCATAGAAGAGCTGGTTAGCAAAGCCCGGGAAAAGGGCTACACTTATATCGCTATTACGGACCACTCCCGTTCCTTAAAGATCGCCCGGGGACTGCCGGTGGAGCGCCTGCTTAAGCAGTGGGAATACATTACCCAACTTAACCGGGAGTTAAAGGACTTTAAAGTTCTAAAGGGCATTGAAGTTGATATTCTAAGTAATGGGGAACTGGATTACCCGGATGAAATTTTGTCCCTGGCCGACGTTGTTATAGCTTCGGTACACAGTGGATTCAAGCAGGAAAGGGAAAAGATAACCGGGCGTATAATATCAGCTGTGGAGAACCCCCACGTGGATATAATAGGCCATCTTACGGGCAGGCTTATAGGTCACCGGCAGGGTTATGATGTGGATGTGGAAAAGGTAATTAAAAAAGCCGCCGAGAATAATACCGCCCTGGAAATCAATTCATCCCCCGACCGGCTGGATTTAAATGAGGAAAATGCCCGCCTGGCCGCGGAGAGCGGCGTCAAAGTGGTCATCAATACTGATTCCCACGACCTGCGGCGTATGGATGAAATAAATTACGGTCTTGCCGTTGCCCGGAGGGCCTGGCTGAGGCCCGAAAACATTCTAAACACCAAGGAACTGCCGGAACTCCTGCATTACTTGAGGCGAGACAATGAATAAAGGGGATCTTGTACCGCTGCCGCAATCATTTTACAACCGGGATACGGCCCAAGTGGCCCGGGATTTATTGGGATGTCTGCTGGTGCATTATTCCCGGGATGGCTTCACTGCGGGAAAAATTGTGGAAACTGAAGCATACATGCAGGGAGACCCGGCATGCCATGCCAGCCGCGGTATGACCAAGCGCAACCGCCCCATGTTCGGCTCCCCCGGGTGCGCCTATATTTATTTTATTTACGGTATGTATTACTGTTTCAATGTTGTTACCCGGGAAGAGGGAGTGGGGGAAGCGGTCCTCATCCGGGCCCTGGAACCCTTAGCGGGCATCCCGTTAATGCAAAGGCGCAGAAAAAAAGAAAAATTAACGGAACTCTGCTCCGGCCCCGCCAAGCTGGTGCAGGCCATGGGCATAAAAAAGGAATACAACGGCATACCCCTACAGGGGGATAAATTTTTAATCGCCCCGGCAGGAGTGGAAAAACCGGAAATGGTCATCACCACCAGGGTGGGTATCCGGGAAGGGGCAGACCTTCCCCTGCGGTTCTATATTGCTGGCAATAAATACATTTCCAGAAAATAGGTTCCCAATTTTGTTCTAAAATACTTCTTAAGTAGCGCCTTAGAATAATTCAACAATTGGTGCTTGGCACCATTTCTTGAGTTATTAACAAATGTTTTTTTCAAGATAGACGCCCATGCCGCCGAAGGCGGCACCATCAAAAGCATGAAAAAGTACCTCTAGGGTGACCCGGTGATTTCCGGAGAGAGCGGAGCACTGAGTAGCGGCGCTCAGCCCGTCAGATCCCAAGAGTCATGACCCCGTAAGGGCGTGAAGAAGTAGGCAAGCAGTATGTTGCAAGCGGCTTTCCGGGAGATACTTACCCGCTCCACGAGAATAATTGCGGAGTGAACGGAGGAAACCACCGGGGCACCCGCGCGCTAAGAGTAACTTTTAGCACAAAAGAACCGTCCCTATGTGCACTTCAAGGTAGATTTTATAGGAGGAGGTAATTTTTCATGAAGTTAAGGGAAATTTACGAGCTGGCCATCCAAAAGGGTATCGATAACGACCCCAGGGGCAGGGAAAAAGTAGAGAAAATACTGGCCAAGACCCAAAAAAAGTATGACGAAATGAAAGAAGAAGAGCGGGATGAATTCGACCGGGAGCGCCTAACCAATCCCTACAGCGATTCCAGGATATTGTTCGGTGACCCTGAAAAGGAAATTAAGCGCGCCCTTGTGGGAATTGACATGGAAATAGGTGAAGTTATGCTGGCGGACCGCCTGGGTGAAAAGGGAAGCCCGGTGGATGTGGTAATTTCCCATCACCCCGAGGGCAAGGCCCTGGCGGCGCTGCATGATGTTATGCACCTGCAGGAAGACGTTTTAGCTGATATAGGGGTGCCAATAAATGTTGCCGAAGGCTTAATGTCCTCGAGAATAAATGAAGTAAAACGAAACCTGCTGCCCTTGAATCACAACCGGGCGGTGGACGCCGCAAGAGTGCTGGGAATACCTTTAATGAGTATACACACCCCGGCGGATAACCACGTAGCCACTTTCCTGCAAAATTTGATGGATGAAAAACAGCCGGAAACACTGGGGGACGTGGTGAAACTCTTGAAGACACTGCCGGAGTATGCCCAGGCAGTTAAATACAATGCCGGCCCCTTTATATTGGTGGGAAACAAGGGCCGGCGAACCGGTAAAATAATGGTGGATATGACCGGTGGAACCAGCGGTTCCCAGGATGCCTATGCCAAGCTGGTGCAAGCGGGCGTGGGTACCTTGATCACCATGCACATGGGGGAAAAACACCGCCAGGAAGCGGAGAAAAACCATATAAATGTAATTATCGCCGGGCACATGGCCAGTGACTCCCTGGGAATGAACTTGCTGCTGGATGAGATAGAATCCCGCGGGGTGGAAATAATTCCGGTTGCCGGTTTAATAAGACACCGGCGCAAATAGTGCGGGGAAATAAACATATGGGTAAACCGGAACTATTAGCCCCGGCGGGAGACTGGGAATCCATGGTGGCTGCCGTGCAAAACGGGGCGGATGCCGTATATCTGGGCGGCAGCAATTTCAGTGCCCGGCAGCAGGCCGCCAACTTCGACCGGGAGGCATTGGCCCGAGCCGTTGAATATGCACATGTGCGGGGAGCAAAAATCTATGTAACCGTCAATACCCTCATTGCAGATCACGAAATGGAGGAAGCCCTGGATTTTCTATGGTTTTTGTATAATACCGGAGTGGATGCCGTCATCGTGCAGGACACCGGCCTCATTAGAGCAGCCCGGCGTGCTCTGCCGGAATTGGAGCTGCATGCCAGCACCCAGATGACGGTTCACAGCACTACCGCGGCGGAGATGCTGCGGGATGCCGGTTTGAAAAGAATAGTGCTGGCCAGGGAGATGAGCCTGGAGGAAATTAAAACGGTTAAAGCCAGGGCAGGCGTGGAAGTGGAAGCGTTCATTCACGGTGCCCTGTGTATCTGTTATTCCGGGCAGTGTCTTATGTCCAGCATGATCGGCGGGCGCAGCGGTAACCGGGGTAGGTGCGCCCAGCCCTGCCGTTTGCAATACAGGCTGGAAAACACCGGCGGCAGGGCACTGTCATCCAAAGAAGAAACCGGGGAGTACCTGTTAAGCCCCCGGGATTTAAACCTGTCGGAATACATGCCGGATTTGATCCGGGCCGGAATAGATTCCTTTAAAATAGAGGGAAGGATGAAAAGGCCGGAGTACGTGGCCACCGTTATCAGAATTTACAGGACCTTAATCGACAGGGCCCTGGCCGGGAGCTTTTATGTTACCGGTGAGGAAAAAAATGACCTCTTGCAAATTTTCAACCGGGACTTTACCACCGGTTATTTCTTCGGGCATCCCGGCAAAGATCTCATGAGCTGTAAGCGTCCCAACAATCGCGGTGTTTTACTGGGCAGAATCAAGAATTATTCCAGGCAAAAGGAATTGGCGGAAATTAAGCTGGAACTGCCGGTGCGCGTGGGAGACGGCTTGGAGGTATGGGTTTCCCGCGGCGGCAGAATGGGTACCAGTGTGAATAAAATTTTGTCCTCCGGGGGGAAGGAAGTGGAATTCGCCGGGGCTGGAGAAACGGTGCGGCTGGAGATGAAAGGGGACATGCACCCCGGCGACAGGGTGTTTAAAACCCACGATTCCATGCTCATGGAAAAAGCCAGGGGAACCTATACCTCGGAAAGGGAGACAAGAAAGATCCCGGTTACCTTTTACGCCCGGGCCGCAGTGGGGGAGCCACTGAAAATTACCGTTAGAGACCCGGAGGGATTTCAAGGGGAATGGAGTTCTGAAGCGGTGGGCGAGCCGGCGCAAAAACGACCCCTGGATAGGGAATTCCTGCTTAAGCAGTTGAACCGCCTGGGGAACACTCCTTACCGGCTACGTGAGCTTCACTGCGATATTCAAGACCAGGTAATGGTGCCGGTGCGGGAAATAAATGAAACACGCCGGCAGGCCCTGGAGCAGCTTTCCCGGAGCAGGGTTGAGGCCAAGGCCAGGGAAAGGATTCCGGAGAATATATTCAGGCAGCGTTTGCAAAAAGCCCTTAATGTTCCCGTTGCCCTTGAAAATGAACCGGACAATCCTTCCCTGGCGGTGGCCGTTTCGGAAATAGCCTCGCTGCACGCTGCGGTTTGGGCCGGGGCCGACGAAATATATTTCGGCGGAGATGCCTTCCGCTCCGGCAAAAAGATCACCGGGTCGGATATAGAGGATGCCGCTGTTTTCTGCAGGGAAAAGGGAGTTAAGCTTATGTTATCAACTCCCCGGGTACTGCATGATAACCAGTGTGATACCTTTTTACCCCTCTGGGAGAAAGCTTTATCCATACCCGTTGACGGAATACTGGTATCCAATTTGGGGCTTCTGGAATTGGCACGACGCCAGGATAAAGTGCCCTTGGTGGGGGATTTTCCGTTAAACATCTTTAACCGGCAAAGCGCTGCCTTTTTTCAGGAGAGAGATATCTCCCGGGTAACTTTATCCCCGGAATTAACATTGACCCAAATAAGGACCCAAATGCGGAAAATATGTCTGCCCTGCGAGGTACCGGTCCACGGTGCGGTTCCCCTGATGGTGTCTCGCTACTGCGTATTGGGAGGAGTCTCGGGGGGGCGCGGTGAAAAGAATACCTGTACCGGTCCCTGCAAGAAACATAACATACAACTCAGGGATCGCAAGGGTATAACATTTCCGGTGCGATTGGATACATTCTGTAATATGCATATATTTAACTCCAAGGAGCTCTGCATGGTAGATAACCTGGACGATCTTTTAGAGGCTGGTATAAAGGTATTCAGAGTAGACGCTCGCCTGCAGGATTCCGCCACCACCGAAGCAATTGTACGCGTATACCGGGAGGCGCTGGACAGGTTGAGCCGGGGTACTTACGATTCGGCTTATGGTGAGCGGGCCAAAAGGGAACTAGAGAAATACAGCCGGCATGGTTTTACCAGGGGACACTATTATCGTGGCGTTATATAATATTATTAATGACATCTGAAACTTGAGGTAGGTGCGGGGAGATATATGGACCGGCGTAATTTAAAAAGATTGGAATTTCATAAAGTAATACAAAAGTTGGCCGAGCATACCCGTTCCCCCATGGGAAGGGAACTGGCGGAGAGTTTGATGCCCGGACAGCAGATCAAAGATATAAAGCACCGGCAGGCCGAGACCACCGAGGGTAGGGAACTGCTCCGCCTGGAGCCGGGAGCCGATATCGGCGGCTGGTGGGATGTTCGGGATGCGGTGCGGCGTGCCGCCAGGGGAATAGTCCTGGAGCCCAAGGAATTGGAGGATATTCACAAAACCCTGGCCGTCACCCGTAAATTAAAGAGTTTTCTTTCCAGCCGCGAAGACACATACCCCATAATGGGTGAAATCGCCATGGGGCTGGGCAACTTCGGTACTCTGGAAAAGCAGATAGAAAAGGCAATTTTACCTGGAGGGGAAATTGCCGATGAAGCTTCACCGCAGTTATCTTCCATTCGCCGGCGTACATCCTCCGCCCGGCAGCAGATAAAGGACCGGTTGGATAAAATTATACGTTCCCCCGGTCATCAAAAACACCTGCAGGACCCCATAGTAACCATGAGGGAAGGGCGGTACGTGGTCCCTGTAAAGCAAGAGTACAGGTCCCAAATACCGGGTATCGTACACGACCAATCAGCCAGCGGAGCCACTGTTTTTATCGAGCCCATGGGCGTTGTGGAGGCCAACAATGAAGTGCGGCGTCTCCTTGCCGCCGAGAGAGAGGAAATACACAGGATACTGGCCTCCTTAAGTGACGGTGTGGCACGCCAGAGCGAAGATTTGCAGTATACCCAGGCCGCGCTGGGGCAATTGGATTTCATAATGGCCAAGGCACGCTATAGCGCGCAATCCGAGGCTTGGGAGCCAAAGTTGGAGGAACGCCCGGTTATTGACATCCGCAAAGGACGCCACCCTCTTTTACAGGGAGAAGTGGTGCCCGTAAGTGTGCACCTGGGTATTGATTTTGACACCCTGGTGATAACGGGACCTAATACCGGGGGTAAAACTGTAACTTTGAAGACTGTGGGCCTGTTGGTCTTAATGGCCCTGGCGGGTTTACACGTGCCCGCCGAAGAAGGAACCGTTGTAGGCATTTTCGATGGTGTTTTTGCCGATATAGGCGATGAACAGAGTATTGAACAATCGCTTAGTACCTTTTCCTCTCATATGAGCAACATTGTAAAGATTATGCAGGGTGCCGGAAAAAGGAGTCTTGTCCTGCTGGATGAACTGGGCGCCGGGACCGACCCTGCTGAAGGTGCTGCGCTGGCCCAGTCGATTTTGGAGCATCTTTACAGAAAAGGCGCCCGTACTATAGCCACCACCCATTACAGCGAGCTCAAAAACTTTGCCTATACCCGCGAGAGGGTGGACAATGCCAGTGTGGAATTTGACCCGGTTACATTGCAGCCAACTTACCGCCTGCTTTTGGGCAAACCGGGCCGGAGCAATGCTTTTGAAATTGCCCGGCGCTTAGGGCTGGACGAGGAAGTGGTCAACAGCGCCAAAGGCTTTATGACAAAGGAGCAAGTGGAAGTGGCGGAATTGATGCACAATCTGGAGGTTGCCAAGCACGAGGCCGAAAGGGAGCGGACGGCCGCTGAAGCTCTCAGGCGGGATGCGCAGCAGATAAAGGAACGGTACCGCCGCCGTGAAGAGGAGCTGGAAGCCCGGCGACAGGAAGTATTGGAAAAGGCCAGAAGTGAAGCGCGGGAAATGGTGCGCCGGGCCAAACTTGATTCTGAAGAAATGATCCGGCAGCTTAGGGCCAGGATCAAGGAAAATGATTCCCGTAACCGTGAAACCGGGATTCAAGAGGCCCGGGAGCAGTTACGTAAAATGCAGGGACGCTACGCTGAAAAGAGGAATAAAGCGCGCCAAGACCGGGGTAATGTCCCTAAAAAGGTTATTCCCGGTATGGAAGTATTTGTGCCCAGGTTCAACCAAACGGGAATCGTACTGGGGCCCCCTGGTAGCAACGGCGAAGTGCAGGTACAGGTGGGGGTAATTAAGGTCAATCTTTCCCTGGACGATGTCAGGCTTGTGGAGAGAAAAGGGCAAGATGCGATGTCACAAGGCACCGCCGGCATAGTGAAAACCAAATCCCGGGATATAAGTACCAAGCTGGACTTAAGGGGCATGAGAGCGGACGAGGCCCTGGAATCCATGGAAAAATACCTTGACGATGCTGGTCTGGCCGGGTTGGAAAAAGTCTACATCGTGCACGGCAAAGGAACGGGCGCTTTACGCTCGGCCATCCATAAACAGCTGAAAACCCACCGGGGCGTTCAATCCTTCCGCCTTGGCGAGCACGGTGAAGGCGACAGCGGCGTCACCGTTGTGGAACTAAAAAAATAACTCAAGTTTTTGGTGACTGTCACCAAAAACTTGAGTTATTGTTCCTACTCTCCTATTATCTTCACCAGCACCCGCTTTCTGCGCTTACCGTCGAATTCCCCGTAAAATATCTGTTCCCACGGTCCCAGGTCCAGCTTCCCTTCGGTAACGGCTACCACAACCTCCCGGCCCATAATGGTACGCTTTAAGTGGGCGTCAGCATTATCTTCAAAACCGTTATGGCGGTAGCGGGAATATGGTTTTTCGGGTGCTAAACCTTCCAGCCAATCTTCAAAATCCTGATGCAGCCCGGACTCATCATCATTGATAAAGACGCTGGCGGTAATATGCATGGCATTACAGAGCAACAGCCCTTCTTTTATGCCACTTTCCCGGAGACACCGCTCAACATCCGGCGTAATATTAATTAATTCGCGTCTCCTTTTAACCTCGAACCAAAGTTCCTTCCTAAAGTGTTTCATTTCACGGGTTCCCACCTTTTAATTCAAGTTTCTAAATAATCCACCCGGCCTATTATTTGACTCTTCATTGCCCGGTGTTTCACTGTTATCGTTGTCATCGTTGTCATTATTCCGGCGGTCATTATCATTCCGGTTCTCATTGTCCTCGTCTCGGTTTTCTTCACCAGGTCCCTCAGAGGGGTTACGGTCGTTGCCCGGGAAAAGCCATGAATCCGGACCGTGGATATCACATAACTCCCGTGGTACCCGCATGTTGGAATCCTCTACCCTGTCGGGCACTGTGTATGGTAATTTAAGCATTACCTTGGTTACCCGGTCAGGGCAGTAATCTGTGGGGAGTTTTCCGGATTCCGGGCAAACTTCCACCAGTACGTGTACATTATCTGTTTCCGTGGGTACCGTCCCCCGGGCAAATATATCGGTAATCATATGTTCATCCGGTGTATTGGGACCCGGCAGCAGACCCGATTTACTGTCCACAGTAGCTCTTACAATATTATCAGGTTGACGGAATTGAGTCCTGGGAAGATCCTCATGCGCCTTTACCATTACTTCCCGCCAGACTTTAGCCGGGTAAAGACCACCGTAGGCCCGAGACATCTGTTTAGGTTCGTCGTGCCCCATCCATACCACGCCCACCAAGTGTGGGGTATAACCCGCCCACCAAATATCCTTGGCATCATCCGTGGTACCGGTTTTACCGGCTATACTGCGTTGGGGGTCAAAATTGGCATTAGTTCCCGTTCCGCTCCTTACAACGGTTTGTAGCATATCCGTAATCATATAGGCCGTGGAAGGCTTCATTGCCTGTACCGGCGTTGGGGTGTACTCCTCCAGTACCGTTCCGTCAGGGGTCTCCACCCGCAGTATTGCTGTGGGTGGGCAATACAGTCCCTGGTTGGCAAAGGCCGCATAAGCACCGGCCATCTGAATGGTAGTAACTCCTTGGTATAAACCGCCCAGGGCCATGGAGGGCCCGTGATTTTTGGCTTCTAAATCTATTCCCAGTTTACTTGCAAACTTTATAGCATTAGCTATACCCACGTGCTCCATGAGAGTCTTTACCGCTGGGATATTAACCGAGTAAGCTATTGCCGTACGCATGGTAATGAGGCCGCGATACCGCCCGTCATAATTAACGGGAGACCAGGACCCGTATTTTATAGGAATATCATCAATTACAGAAGCCGGTGCCATACCCTGCTGTTCGATTGCCGGGCCATAAGCAATGATGGGCTTAAAAGTAGAACCCGGCTGGCGCGGCCTTGTGGCCCGGTTCAATCCCCTCTGATGTGAATGTTCCCGTCCCCCCACAATAGCCCGTATGAACCCATTGGAGGGATCCAATGCTACCATGGCCCCCTGGGGTTGAATCAAACCGTTGGCGTCCTCCTGTGATGCCGGGAAATTGGCGGGATTGGCCATTGCCTGTTCAGCGGCGGTTTGTATTTCAGGATCCAGGGTGGTATATACATCCAGCCCGCTCTTGAAAACCTGATCGCTCCCATAATCCTCCACCAGGGAATTTATCACGTAATCCACAAAATAAGGGTACGGGTACCTGCTTTTGTCAGGTTCGCCCCCATTTAATGGAATCTCCTCCTGTTTAACTCTTTCCACTTCACTTTTGCTTGCAAGCCCGTATCTGACCATATTATCCAGTATTAAATTGCGCCTGGACTTCGCGGCCTCCGGGTTATCAAAGGGGGAATACGTGCTGGGCGCCTTTGGTAACGCGGCTAATGTGGCAGCCTCGTTTAGAGAAGTTACCTCGCTGATGTCCTTGTTAAAATATGTTTGGGCCGCGGCCTGTACGCCGTACGCCCCTTCTCCCAGGTAAATTTTATTTAAATACATCCCCAGTATTTCATCTTTGGAATACCGGCGTTCCAATTTAAAAGCCAGTAAAACCTCTTGGATTTTCCGCTTAAACTTTTTCTCCGGGGTAAGGAAGGATAGTTTTACCAATTGCTGGGTTATGGTGCTGCCGCCCTCCACCAGTCCCCGGTGGGTGATATCATTCCAGGCGGCCCGAGCCATCCCCTTTAGGCTGATTCCCTTATGGTTGTAGAAATTATGATCCTCGGCTGCCAGAAAAGCATTTTTAACTACTTCCGGTACATCATTGATATTTACTGTAATTCGATTTTCCAGGCCTATTTTAGTTACTAGATTATTATCTTTGTCATAAATTCTCGTGGCATTAGGGGACGTTAAATTAACAGGATCGAAAGCAGGCATGTCCCGGACGCTGACGGCCACCAAACCAGTGGCTGCCCCTGTTCCGATAAGAAAAACCAACAAAACCGATAATAGAAGTACTCTGCTCCACTTTATTCTTCGCTTCTTTTTTCGCCGTGCCAAAGGGCGGTTCCCCCTTTTGGTTGGAGTGAATTATGTTTAACAGTTGCATTATACCACACCGTATTTAAAAATTTTAGTATGGAAATGGGTAATGTTGTGGACTCTTTCTCCATTTGATATAATCATAGGAATTGAAATGCAGTAGTGGAAAGGAGAAAAAACAAATGGTTGCCGTAGAAAAGCAGTTGGAAATAATTAAAAGAGGTGTAGTGGAAATAGTTCCGGAGAGTGAACTGGTGGATAAATTAAAGCGCTCAGTGAAAACCGGCAAACCTCTAAAAATAAAACTCGGTCTTGATCCCACGGCGCCTGATATTCACCTGGGGCACACCGTTGTATTACAAAAAATACGACAGTTTCAAGAATTGGGGCATGAAACTACTATTATATTGGGTGATTTTACCGCCCGCATAGGTGATCCCACCGGAAAATCCGAAACTCGCAAGCAGCTTACAGAAGAACAAGTAAGAGAAAACGCCAAAACATATGAAAAACAGATTTTCAAGGTCTTAATGCCGGAAAAAACTACGCTGGTCTTTAACAGTGAATGGCTTAGCAGACTTTCATTTGCCGATGTAATCGAACTTTCCGCCAAGTATACCGTGGCCCGGATGCTGGAAAGGGACGATTTTCATAAACGCTTTCAGTCTAACCAGTCTATAAGCGTGCATGAGTTTTTTTACCCGCTTATGCAGGGATACGATTCTGTGGCTTTGAACAGTGATATTGAACTGGGGGGCACCGATCAAAAATTCAACCTGCTTATGGGGCGACATTTACAAAAGGAATACGGACAGGAACCCCAGGTGGCACTAATGATGCCCATCATTGAAGGACTGGACGGGGTGCAAAAGATGAGTAAGAGCCTGGGGAATTACATAGGCATTGATGAGCCCCCTGGTGAGATGTACGGTAAAACAATGAGCATCCCCGATGACCTTATGATCCGCTACTACACTCTACTAACCGCCATGCCACTGGATGAGGTGCAAGAAATAGAAGAAGGAATAAAGCAAGGTACAATACACCCCCGGGACGCTAAAATGCGCCTGGCCAGGGAAATTGTCGGCTTCTATCACGGAGCGGATGCGGCAAAGGAAGCCGAGGAGCAGTTTAAAAGGGTTTTCCAAAAGCGAGATCTTCCTGAAGACATGGATGAATTCCATGTTCCGGAGGATGAATTGGAAGATGGGGTGATTTGGCTCCCCAAACTGCTGCAAATGTCAGGTATGTGCCCCAGTACCAGTGAGGCAAGGCGGCTGGTAAAACAGGGTGCAGTAAAAATAGACGGGGAAAAAGTAAGTGATGTTAATCAAAAGATTGAGCCCAAACCGGAAATGGTAATCCGGGTAGGAAAAAGAAGATTTACCAAACTGGTATAAACAATCTGGTATAAATAATTAGGCAATAACCGGGAGCAAACCGGGAAACATTCATCCGGTGGGCCCCGGTTTTTTTGAGTTCAAATTGCGAGTCCCACGGCATATATTGATAGTTAATGATATCCGTTTCACATGATCGGGGAGATTGACTTGTTTAACCGGAAGCGTCCGGTAAAAAAAGTACTGGCTGTTATATTGATAATTACTCTCCTGCTGGGTTGTTTTTTATTTTTGGACCGGCGGGTGCGGCCTACGGTGCGTACCATTGCCGGAGTAGAAGTAAAGCAAATGGCCGTTGATGCCATCCATAACGCAGTACGTGCGGAAATAACCCGGCAAGAAATTGATTACCAGGATTTCATTAGCTGGCATAAGGATGAACGGGGACGCGTAGCTGTAATGCAGGCAAATACGGTTCGGGTTAATCAAATGCAGGCCGATATGGCGTTGGAGGTCCAAAGGAGACTGCAGGATTTGGAGGGAAAAGTTATACCGGTTCCCTTGGGACAAATCTTGGGAAGCTATATTTTAGCCCATTGGGGGCCGAGAATTCCTGTGAGAATAATGCCCCTGGGGACGGTGGATGTTCAAATTGACGACACCTTTTCACACGCGGGAATAAACCAGACCAGGCATAAAATATACCTGGACTTCACCACTATGGTCAAGATAGCAATTCCCCTGGGAACCAGCGAAGTGAAAGTGGCCACTCAGGTACCGGTGGCTGAAAGCATTATAGTGGGGGAAGTCCCGCAAGTGGTGGCTGATTTCTCCGGAGGAATATTCGGAACGAACAAATAACACCTAAAAATATATATAAAAATGACCTTAAGCATGAATAAATGGAATAAAACGGCGCCAAAATATGACTGTAACAAGGCTTTAGCGCAGCTTACTGTCATTGTACCTGCAAACATTTTTTGAAATTGGAAAATTTTTGGCCTTGCCTAAAGGTTGAGAATGTGATAAATTATATCTTGCGCCGCTCAAGAGCGGAGGAAAAAAGCAGCAAAGCACCAGGGATTAATTACCACTTGAAACATAGTAACAAACCTGGTAGAATAACTTCTTGCCGGCACAAACCGGCAGACAAATGAAAGGCAAGCTGGGAAACAAATACCACTTGCCAAAAGGCAAAGAACCTGATAAAATAAATTCTTGCCGGCGCAAAAAGCACCCGGCAAAAAACGGTCTTTGAAAACTGAACAGTGACTCTGGTTTTTCGAAAAGAAAGACCTCGTCAAGCGCTGAGTTAAATTAAAGCTAGAAGATTAAACTTTTTCATAAAAAACTTTTTATGGAGAGTTTGATCCTGGCTCAGGACGAACGCTGGCGGCATGCTTAACACATGCAAGTCGAACGGGGTTGCTACTGAAAGTCCTTCGGGGCGGACGGTAGTACACCTAGTGGCGGACGGGTGAGTAACGCGTGGATAACCTGCCCAAAAGACCGGGATAACACCGGGAAACCGGTGCTAATACCGGATGAGCTCTTCAGT
>Ga0182240_100277_pt1 | contig 19308 bp, 16 predicted proteins | sample hydfrates4_PW_90_FD_145594 | JGI IMG/M metagenome (GOLD analysis project Ga0182240, IMG submission 145594) | Subsurface microbial communities from deep shales in Texas, USA - hydraulic fracturing test 4_PW_90 | ecosystem: Environmental > Aquatic > Deep subsurface > Shale gas/oil reservoir >...
CTTTCATTGGCTCACGATATAAAAGAACAAAACTAGTTTTTCTAAAAAGCTCGAAATTTATCATCAGTCGCGGTAAAATATTATGTGAAATCTAGTGCTTTGGACGGGGTGCTTTATGTTTTCCATAACTGATGACATGATTGAGGGTATAGCGACAGATAGCCAAGTTTTTAGAAGAGGACTAAATTATTATAAAGATAAACGGATACTTGATTTTGAATTTTATGAAGAAGACTTATGTGCTTCGGCAATAGTGGTTGGCAGCGACGAATATGAAGTGGAAGTGTGTTTTTCAACAACGGGAGAAATAATAGATATGTATTGTGACTGTCCTGCGTTTTACCAGTATGAGGGGGCCTGCAAGCATATTGTAGCTCTTTTAAAGGAGTGCCAGAATATATCATTATCAAAAAGACAAACAAAGACTTCACAAAATAACAGGCTGGCTGATAATATTCTGGACCACTTTGAGTACAGTTTGAACAGTTCGAAAAAGAAACCTGTAAACCTGGAAATTACCTTTGAAATGTTTTATAAAATGAGAAATTTTAGACGGGAAGCTTTTCCTGCTCTTTCTTTAAGAATGGGTGAGGAGAAACTTTATGTTGTCAAAAACATAAAGAAGATAATTGAGGTACTGGAAAACGGGAAAGAAAGTATTGTTTTTGGTAAAAACTTTGCATTTGACCCGCTTATTCATACATTCCGACCCGAGGACAGGCCTGTTATTAATTTATTACGTGAAATGTATGAAATGGAAAAAAATATTCACGAAGAATCCTGGTGGTATTCAAGCTGGCAGAACAGTCAGGGAAGTTTATTTAAAGGTAAGCAAATCATTTTAACGCAGGTTGCCGTTAAGAGATTATTTTCCCTTTTGCACTCTAAAGGATTTAATGTAAAATTATTTGATGATGAATATAAGAATGTGAAGATTGTAGAAGAAGATTTGCCCCTCTATTTCATGCTGGATAAAAATAATGATGACCTGGTACTGCGATGGAAAAAGCTGAGTGTGTTTCCCCTGGTCAAAACCGGAGAGTATTTTTTCTTCGATGGAAAAATTCACAGAATCTCAGACTACCAGAAAAAATATTTTGCACCGCTCATAAATGCCTTTGCGGAATCACCTGACGGTATTAGCTTTTCAAAAAATCAGAAAGAACGCTTTGTAGCGGAAGTTTTACCGGTGGTAAAGCAAATAGGGCAGGTCGAAATATCACCTGCAGTTAAGGAAAGTTTTTATGAAACTGATTTAAAGGTAGAAGTTTATCTAGATAGAGCAGGGGATGCTGTTACGGCAAAGGTTGAGTTTGTGTACGGCAAAATACGCTTTAATCCTTTTGCTGGTAAGTCCGACTTCCAGACAGGAGATAAAATACTGGTTCGTGATGTGGAACATGAAAGGGCTATTATAAATCTTTTTGAAAAAGCAGAGTTTCGAACTTTAAATAGAAATCTATACCTGGAAGAGGAAGAAAAAATATATGAATTTGTGTATAATATCCTGCCTGAAATTCAGGAACTGGCAGAAGTTTTCTATTCCGAAAACTTTCGCAAGATGCGTGTCAGGGATTCGGCAGCTTTTGCAGGGGGAGTTCGTCTTAACGAGAATAGCGGGATGTTGGAGTTTTCCTTCCAGATGGAAGGTATTGATATGGCGGAATTACGTGATGTTTTTAAATCCTTACGAGAGAAGAAAAAATATCACCGCCTCAAAGACGGTTCTTTTTTGCCACTGGATCCTTCTGATTCACATTTGGATCAGGTAATGAACATGATTGATTCATTGAACATTTCGGAACGTGAATTGAAGAAAAAAGTTATCAAAATACCCAAATACAGAGCCTTATATATTGACCGTTGTTTAAGGGAATCGAAATTACAAATCGAGAGAAACCTAGCCTTTAAACAACTGGTACAGAATATCACTGAACCGCAGGATATGGAATTTGAAATTCCGAAGAATTTTCATGGTGTACTGCGTGATTACCAGAAGACCGGGTTTAAATGGTTAAAGACACTTGCAATGTATGGCCTTGGCGGAATTCTGGCAGATGATATGGGTTTGGGAAAAACTATTCAGACCATTGCCTTTATAATGTCCGAAAAGGAAAGGGTACAGGCGCCTTCGCTGGTTATTGCACCTACTTCTGTGGTATACAACTGGCAAGATGAAGCCCGCAAATTTGCCCCCGATTTGAAGGTTGTGGTAGTTTCCGGAACTCCAAAAGAACGGGAGATGCAGCTAAAAGAGGCGAAAAAAGCAGATCTGGTTATTACATCTTATGCCTTGATTCGACGGGATGTGGAACTATATGAAGACTTAAATTTCGGCTACTGTTTTCTGGATGAAGCGCAGCATATTAAAAATCCCAATTCATTGGGCGCTAAAGCAGTAAAAACAATTAAAGCAATGGGGTACTTTGCCTTAACCGGAACCCCCCTTGAAAATAGTTTAACGGAGCTATGGTCTATTTTTGATTTTGTGATGCGAGGTTACTTATTATCCCATCAAAAATTTATCAAGAAATATGAAAGGCCTATTGTAAAAAATCAAGACGAAAGCGCCTTAAGGGAATTGCAAAAACAGATAGCGCCCTTTATTTTACGGAGGATGAAAAAGGATGTTTTACAAGAGCTTCCGCCCAAGTTTGAAAGTAGGATGCTGACTGATTTAACAAAGGAACAAAAAAAGATATATCTCACATATTTGCAAAAAGCAAAGGGAGAAATTGAAGAGGCAATAGCTACCAAGGGATTTGAGAAAAGTCAAATCAAAATTTTGTCAGCCTTAACAAGGTTGCGCCAGATTTGCTGCCACCCGGCAACTTTTTTAGAAAATTATAAAGGCGAGAGCGGCAAACTTCTGTATTTGAAAGAAATAATGAAAGATGCCGTAGAAAGCGGTCACAAGATTTTACTCTTCTCGCAATTTACCGGTATGCTGGAAATTATCCGTGAGCATTTGAACGATGAACAGATAGAACATTTTTACCTGAATGGTTCTACTAAAACGGAAGATAGAGTCCAAATGGTCCGAGCTTTTAACAGGGGAAAGGGGGATGTCTTTTTAATATCCTTAAAGGCCGGGGGAACAGGCTTAAATTTAACCGGAGCCGACATGGTAATTCACTATGACCCTTGGTGGAATCCCGCTGTAGAAGAGCAGGCGACAGATCGTGCGTACCGTATAGGTCAGAAAAATTCGGTCCAGGTAATAAAACTGATTACAAAAGGTACTATTGAAGAAAAGATCTATGAGCTGCAGCAAAAAAAGAAGGCTATGATCAATTCTGTTATTAAGCCTGGAGAAACAATGCTTTCAAAAATGACGGAGCAAGAAGTCAGGGAATTATTTAATGTAGTGTGATTACTCAGAGAAGACAGCTTTTCATTAAAGGAGGCTGTCTTTTTTTACTACCCCTTCAATATTAGCAACCTTATGGAGTAGCTTGTCCATTTCCGCTTATTAACTTCAATAGAGTGTTGTAGAGACTTAAGAATTTGAGTGTTTTCATCCTGCTGGATTTTCCTGCTGCATTTCACTTTGCTGGGTTTTGAGACTCTTAATGTCCTCTTTATGATAAAACCACGGTAAATGTTACTGTGGTTTTACTTTCTGTAAGATACTTTACCTTATTTTTAGATTGTTTTTCAACGCAGCCCACATATCATCCGAAATTAATCCTAACCTCCAGAGGGCAATACCCTGCAGGTCATATCTCTTTGCAATACTTATTTTAGTAGGTATACTTTCTGCTGTCTCACTGTGGGCAGAAATTCCGAGAAGCAGCTTTTTCGGTGGAACGCTTTGTATTGCCATTTCAACAGCCTGTTTGACCCGGGAGACTGGTTCCGGCCCAGGCTCCTCTTTGTAATCGTAAGCCATAATAATTATTTTGTCTGCTAATTCACCTAATGCCCCGTAGTCGTACCCTTTATAAGCACTATTGGGGGCATGAAGGGTCAAGGTTCACTCCTCCATACTGTTTGGCTTCCTCAATTATATTATTTACAGCATTTTTCATGCCTTTTTCATCTAAAGTATACCAACCCAGAGCAATTTCACTCACCACTTCCCGGTTTCTAGATTTCAAATGAGGAAAAATCCAAATCAGGTACCGTCAATACTGGGCTATAAATTAATTTATAATAGAATACACTAAAAAAATAGATAGAAATGGATATTTATTCAAGGGAATTTGGGGAAGTGCCCGTGGGTTTTAAATTACAAGCTTTTTATGTTGTTTTTCAATACACTCCACATCTCGTAATAAGGAGTGAGTGTTTTTTTGCAACAAAAGGAGCATAAAATCTCCATATCTTATGCAAAATATTTCTCGAAAAATATTTTTTATATGAAAAGTAAATAGAAAAAACACACATGTCATAGAATAAAGTGGTTTCCTGTAAATGGAAATTAATTAAAGTAAATTGTATCATGTAAGGTGGGTAAGGAGAATAGGACCGAAAATTCTTCACTTAGGGTGATGGAATTGTGCAAGTAAATTATGCACTAAATTTAGTGATTAAAATAATTATTATGTTAAATTTGTGGGATCTAATTCTGACATACTTTGGTCTTAAACTGGAATTTATTCATGAAGTTAATCCAATAATGAATATTTTATATAATTGTAATCCAGTGATCTTTATAACTATTAAAGCAATTATTCCAACTATCTTATTAATATTCATTAGCGGACATGTTCATAAAATAAAATATTGCGAATATCCCCTGATGTTTCTTTTTTTGCTTTACAGTGGGTTGATGATTTTGCATTTAAGGTGGATATATATTTTTGTATCTTAAACCCGTAAAAACCAGAAAAATGTAAAAAAACTGTAGTAAGTAATACCAAATAACCTGCAGTAATTGACATATTTTACCTGTTTTTTCCTTTATAATGGGGGTGTACTCAAAGAAAAATAGGGGTGGGCTATGAAGTGCGTTTCAAAACTGGGCACCTGAAACGTACAGAGTCAGTGGTGCAACCGAACCCGGCCTTTGCGAAGGATCGGGTTTTAATTTAACTCAGGGATATGTCCGGCTATTATGTTTGATATTAAAAAGTGGAGGAATTTTAGTGATTTCTAAGTCGTTGCGCTGGTCTGTAAATGTTGCTAGTATGTTACTGGTAATTGTGCTTGTACTAACACTGTATAATGTTTGCCAGGTCAGAAAACACCCTGCAAAAGTCCCATCAATATGCGGCTATAATTTTTTCTCAGTCCTTTCCGGAAGCATGCAACCGTTGATAGAGGCCGGGGATTTGATTGTAACGAGGAATGTGAATGCAGAAGAATTGCGAATAGAGGATGTGATAACTTACAGAGTAGATGAAGGATTTTTAGTTACCCATAGGATTGTTGATATAGCATATAAAAACGGAAAGTTATTTTTTAAGACTAAAGGGGATGCAAATAAGTATCCGGATAAAAAACCGGTTTTATCTGAGCAGTTGGTAGGTACATTTGTATTTAAGATTCCTAATTTAGGGTATGTTGCCAATTTTATTAGTACTAAAATATGCTTTATGATCTTTATAATTTTTCCAATAACAATTATAACAATTACAGAGTTTAAAAACAGGCATGATAGTTGAAAATCAAAATAAGGTTAAAGAGGTGGTAATTGACTTGGTAAGTACCATTCCGATTTTGTAAATTGGATAAACTACTGCCAATTACAGGTGAAATCTGGTCTAAAAGGGTTAGAACTGTTAATAGATAAAGTGCATAAATTTTTTCAACTTTTCAGGCTACAAAATTTTATATTATTTCATTCTTAAGGTAAAATATTAAAAAATACACTTTTTAAAGGGTGATAAATTTGAACTTCGCAAAAAACATTTCCGACCTCATCGGCAAAACTCCCCTAGTAAAAATCAATAAGCTGGATGGGGCAGAAAACGCTATAGTCCTGGCCAAAATGGAATACTTCAATCCCGGAGGCAGCGTAAAAGACAGGATTGCCAAAAACATGATCGAGGTTGCAGAAAAGGAAGGAAAATTGAAAGAAGGCGGTATGATAGTTGAACCTACCAGCGGCAATACCGGGGTAGGACTAGCGTTAATGTCTGCAGTCAAGGGCTATCGTCTCGTTCTGACAATGCCTGAAACAATGAGTGTTGAAAGAAGGAAGCTTTTCAAGGCACTGGGAGCGGAAGTGGTACTTACTCCAGGCGATAAAGGAATGAAGGGAGCTATAGAAAAAGCTAAAGAAATAGTACGGGAAAATCCTAATTCTTTCATGCCCCAGCAATTTGAAAACCCTGCCAACCCGGAAATGCATAGGCAAACCACAGCGGAGGAAATCTGGGAAGATACCGGCGGTAAAGTGGACATAGTCGTAGGTGGTGTCGGCACCGGTGGAACGATAACCGGAATAGGTGAAGTATTGAAAAAACGCAAACCGGATGTAAGGATAGTTGCAGTAGAACCGGCGGAATCTGCTGTTCTTTCGGGTGAAGACCCCGGTCCGCATAAGATACAGGGAATCGGGGCAGGTTTTGTGCCGGAAGTATTTAACAGTGAAGTAGTTGATGAAATAATTAAGGTAAAAAGTGAAGAAGCCTTTGCTGTTTCCAGAAAACTTGCCAGGGAAGAGGGACTTTTAGTTGGAATTTCTTCGGGAGCGGCCATGCATGCCGCTTTGGAAATAGCAAAAGAGCAGGATAAGGTGAGTAGCAGGACCATAGTAGTTATTTTGCCTGATACGGGAGAAAGATATTTAAGCACACCGCTTTTTGAAGAAGTTTAAGACACAGCCGATGTATGTAGTGGCTAGATCCACTAGACTCCAAAATTTTTCCAGTGTATCCTTATGCCAAGGGTATCTATTTTTGTGAGTTCGACGGGCGGCGCCCGAGAAAACTACATGTAAAGGTTTTAGGGGATTAGCTTATGGAAAAGTATAATTGTGATCTTTTAGTCGTGGGAGGGGGCCTGGCCGGCCTGGTGGCGGCCATTGAAGCAGCAAAATTGGGACAAGATGTTACGTTGCTGAGTAAATGTTGGACGGGTAGAAGCGGAAACACAGTTATTTCTGAGGCCAACTTTGCTCTGGGGATTGCCGGTGACGGGTCTGAAGATTCTCCGCAGCTTTTTTCAGAAGACATTTTAAGAAGTGGTCGGGGAGTCAATGATCCTAACCTTGTTCAAATATTTTCAAAAGAAGCTTTTGAGGCAGTTCCTCTTTTAGAGGAGTATGGTATAAAGTTGGTACATACTGATGGAAAACCGGCTAAAAAACAGCCGCCCGGCCATTCCGCTCCCAGGTTTCTTTCTGTAAAGAATGTTCACTATTCCTATCACTTGAAAGGTATGAATATTACTGATCAACTGGTCAAAAAGGCCGCTGATTATAATGTCAAAATTTTAAACAATCAATGTGTTATTGAAATTTTAACTGAAAATAATACGGCTCAAGGTGTTTTGGCACTGGATAAGAAAACGGGAAAAGTTGCCTGCTTTTTAGCAAAGGCAATTGTTTTAACTGCCGGTGGGGGCGGCAGAATCTTTAAAAGAACCAATAACGTTCGAGATATAACGGGTGATTCATATGGGCTTGCTCTAAGTGCGGGTTGCAAACTGCGAGATATGGAATTTATTCAGTTTTACCCTACAATGAGTGTTTGGCCAATCAAGATTCCTGTAACAAATTCTCTGTTATCAGCCGGAGCCTTTTTGCAAAATGCCGATAACGAAAGATTCATGCAAAGGTATGATCCGAGGGGCGATCTTGCTACCCGAGATGTCATGTCCAGGGCAATTTTCAAGGAGATATCCGAAGGGCGGGGAGTAAATGGCTGTGTTTATTTAAATTTCTCTGAAATTCCCGCTGAAACCTTTACTAGAGATTATTCCTGGCTAAAAAATGTCTTTGATAAAAGAGGTTTTAATTTTAAGTCTGACCGTCTCTTAATTCAACCGACGACTCACTTTTTCTGCGGTGGAATAGCTGTAAATGAAAAACTCCAAACAAATGTGGAGGGTTTGTTTGCTGCAGGTGAAGCCGTAGGAGGTTTACACGGGAGCAATCGCCTCCCCGGAACTGCACTTGCGGAAGCGTTAGTCTTTGGAAGGCGTGCGGCAGTTAACTCCGTAAACTATAGCAAAAATATTGAAAAAAGAAATAAATTTCAGGGCAGAAGTTTCCGGCCTCAAGCCCGAGGCGGTACCATAAAGCTTCAAGAAATTAGTGCTCAACTGCGAAACATTATGTGGAATAATGCTTCCATACTTAGGGATAAAAAATCATTACAAAAGGCATTACAGGTGGTGCTGGAGTGCAACCTTCTTTTAAATAAAGCGGGTGTCGGTTCTCCCCTGGAAGTGGTAAAATATTATGAAACAAAAAATATGTGTTTGGCAGCACAAGCTATAATCAACTCAGCCCTTTTTCGTCAAGAGAGTAGAGGAAGCCATTTTCGTGAAGATTATCAAAATGAGCGTGAGGAATACAGCGGTAAGAATTCTGTAAGTTTTTTAGATGATAGCAAATCCGAAATTATAGTTAAAATGTTTTGAGTTGAAAAATATTTTCATATTTCCCGAAAATAGCCCTTTGGTTCTTCTAAAAGCTCATGTATAATAGATTGTAACGAAAGGTACAAAACCGGTGGTGATATTGCATGAATCCATATTATAGCATACTTACAAAGGCAGAAGATACGGGCAATCTATCAGCCGGTGAAATAAAAAATCTTTTAGACCCGCCTTCTTCCAAAGAAGAAAACGAACTCTTCAAAGCTGCTGATAGAGTCCGTCAGTATTATATGGGGGATGAAATCTGGCTCAGAGGTATAATCGAATTTTCCAATAAGTGCAGTAGAAACTGTATTTACTGTGGACTTCGGGCCCAAAATACCAAGAAGTGGCGCTATGAAATGACTGTAGATGAGATAGTGAATACTTCGAAATTAATTGCTTCCCTAGAAATAGGTACTGTCGTCTTACAGAGCGGTGAATATCGTTCGTGTCCCCTTGAAAAATTGAAAACGGTCATCAAAAGAATAAAGGAAATTGATCTTGCGATAACATTAAGTATAGGTGAATACCCGCGGGATATTTACAGGGAATTAAAACAGGCCGGTGCCGACAGGTTTTTATTACGGCATGAAACTGCTGATCCCGACCTGTATGAGGAACTTCACCCCGGCTACAAGATTAAAGACAGAATAAATGCTCTGAAAATTTTAAAAGAAGAAGGCTATGAAGTTGGTTGTGGGTTCATGGTTGGTTTACCGGGCCAAACTTTGGATATTTTAGCTAAAGATGTGCTGTTATGCAAAGATATTGAAGCTGACATGGTGGGCATAGGACCTTTTATTCCCCATCCCGATACCATTTTAAAGGATGAAAAGCAGGGAGACTTTCAGATGACATTGCGATTACTGGCGGCAATCAGACTGGTCTGCCGTGATGTGCATCTCCCGGCAACCACAGCTATGGCAACGATTGATGAATTTGGCAGGGAAAAAGCCTGGCAGGCGGGGGCAAATGTTGTTATGCCCACTGCAACGCCAAAACCTTACAGACAGGCCTATGAACTATATCCTGATAAAAAGTGCCTGGAAGATTCTGTGGAGCACTGTAGAGGATGTTTGGAAATGAGAATTCTCTCTGTAGGACGAAAAGTTGGTATTGGGCAGGGAGGATCGTATAAAAAAAAGAAAAAATAACAAAAAAGATAACCGCTGTTCTTCGGCGGTTATCTTTTTTTATAGGAATAAATTTGATGAAAAAATAATACCGGTTTCACAATTTAAACTGGCGGTACATAACATAGAGTATAAAACAATTACTGGATTAGGAGGAAAACTATGGCTAATCCTAAAGAGGACTACAGGTCACCTTATGAATACACCGGTTATCCCGGTTGCCCGGATAATCCAGATTATCCTGAGTATCCATCTCATCCTGATTGCCCTTATTATCCCGAGTATCCGGACTATAAAATTTATCCCTGGATTGATTTGGCGGAGGCATTTGTACTTTGGCAAAGATTTGGAAGATTATATCCTCCGGAAGAAGCTCTAATGAAGGGAACTTTATTTCCTGGACTTTGGAGACCTTATCAAAATCGTAGAAGATAATGGGGAGGTGGATTTATGAGAATGGATAAAAAGCAGTATGCTGCACTTAAGGAACTAATGCAGCTAAATTTTGTTATGACTGAACTTCGATTGTATTTAGATACTCACCCAAGCGATGTAGAGGCTTTACAAACCTACAATATTGTAGCAATGAGATATCACAAAAAATTAATGGAATATCAAAGAAGATACGGAATGATACATGCTGATGCCATAGATCATGTAAATCCCGAACGGTGGAGTTGGATTGATAGTCCTTGGCCATGGGAGATAGAGTATAGATGAGGAGGGCAGAACTATATGTGGATGTATGATAAAAAGCTTGAATATCCGGTAAGGGTAACAAAGCCCGATGTTCAAATGGCAAAATACCTTATGACTCAATATGGAGGGCCTGACGGTGAATTGTCGGCAGCCATCAGGTATCTGAATCAGCGTTATACCATTCCTACAAATAGAGCAAAGGGTCTTTTAACTGATATAGGTACTGAAGAATTGGCCCATTGGGAAATGATAGGTACCATGATATATAAACTACTGAAGGGTGTACCGCCGGAAAAAATAAAGGAAGCAGGACTGGGTTCCCACTATGCTATGCATGATAACGCTCTATTTCCGTCAGATGCGGCAGGCGTACCCTGGACTGCAGCATATATTCAGGCCCACGGAGACCCGATAGCTGACCTGCATGAAGATATGGCTGCAGAGCAGAAGGCTCGGGCGACTTATGAACACTTAATTAGATTGACTGACGACCCGGGACTGATAGACTCCTTGAGGTTCCTGCGGGAAAGGGAAGTAGTCCACTTCCAGCGATTTGGAGAAGCTTTGAATTATGTGCATGAAAAGATGGAGAGGAAAGAATACTATTAAAATAATAAGGGGCAACTCAAAAATAATGAGTTAGCCCCTTTTCAATTCGTTATTCAGTTCCGAGGTAGATAGTTATTATAGATTTGTTGAAAGCCTATGTTTATTTATGGATTTTTGAAATAAAGTCTGAAATAAAGTCTTGTAATATTATTATTTTTTTGCTAAAATAAGTAAAAATAAATGTAACAAATTGATAAAAACTATGAAGGAGAAAAGTAAGTTAACTTCGACTTTCCAGGGAGAAGGTGCCATTGACTGGAAGCACCTTTAATGTTTGATTTAACTGAAGTTCTCTCCGGAGTTGCCGGTTGAAAACTTTTGAGTGAGTAGGCTGAGCCGTAGTCTTCCAACGTTACATGGAAGGGGTATCGGAACATTAGTTCCCGTATCTTGAGTTGAGTGGATTTGTTTTTCAGAGCAAATCAACTAGAGTGGTAACGCGGTAAGCAAAAGCTTTTCGTCTCTAAATGGCGAATAGCTTTTTTTGTTAGGAATTAATGGTCGGTAGGGTATGTATAATTTTATTCTTTTGGGAACTGGTTCCTGTACCTGTTGAGTGGGCCCTTTTTAAGGGTCAATTAGGGTGGTACCACGGAAGCCCACAGCTTTCGTCCCTTTGAGGACAATAGCTGTGGGCTTTTTTATTTAAAGGAGGGGATTGTAAATGCTTAAAAAAGTTGGTTTTTTGGGTCCCGAAGGTTCATTTTCTGAGGAAGCAGTACTTAAATATATCGGAAAAGACCACTGGATAAAAACACCATATAATACATTGGAAGATGTATTTTTATCAGTTGAATCGGGAGAAACTCAAATTGGTATTGTACCCATAGAAAATTCCTGTGAGGGTGCTGTTAATCAAACTCTTGATTTGCTGGCATATGAATATAATTTAAAAATAGCAGGAGAGATAATTTTACCTATCAAGCATAATCTACTATTGAGGAGTGATTCGGATATAAATAAACTGGAATGTATCCTCTCTCACCCTCAAGCTCTGGCCCAGTGTAGAAAATATTTGTCGGCTAATTTTTCAGATATCCCATTATTGGAAGTTTCAAGTACTGCTGAAGCTGCCCGTCAGGTGAAATATTCCGAAAAAGACTGGGCGGCCATTGGAACGGAAAGAGCTGCCCGTGCATACGGGCTTAATGTTGCAGCCAGGAATATCAATGACACTTCAAAAAACGAAACAAGATTTATAGTTCTTTCCCGAGAAAATAACAACTGCATCGGAAAGAAATGTAAAACTTCCCTCTTGGTTTATATTCATCATTGGCCTGGCGCCCTGTTTCAGGTTCTTAAAGAGTTTTATTTAAAAGGAATTAATCTCACAAAGATAGAATCAAGACCTACAAAAACAAAGATTGGTGATTACTTGTTTTTTATAGACTTTGAGGGATATTACCAAGAACCAAGGGTTAGAGAAGCTTTAGAGGGAATTAAAGCAGTAGCACAAAAAGTACGGGTATTGGGATCATATCCTTCATATCCCTCAACTGAATATGAAGTCGAGGGAAACAAGACTATGTCTTCCCCCACTTTGGATAATTTGAGACAAGAAATTGACCTCATTGATGAACAAATTATCGAATTGCTTGGAAAGCGTACTAAGCTGGTAGACAGGGTGGCAAATTTTAAAGAGACTGCTGCGAAGGTACGTGACCCGGAACGAGAAAGATTTGTTATAAAGAAGCTTAAGAGAGTTGCCGTAGAAAAAGGATTTCATCCTGATGTGGCAGTTAAAATATATAAAATTCTTTTTGATCATTTTGTTAGCCAGCAGAAAAGAAAACTTGCCAAATAAGAAGAGTATTACTAAAAAAGAGAAGCAGCATGTTCCGTACCATGCTGCTTTAATATTAATGTGGATTCCGATATACACATAAAATTTTTTCATTATAACATAACTTTTACAATTTTAATCATCATTTCCCATGAAGGTATCGAAAAGAAAGCCTCCCAGTGAACCTTCTCCCTTATCTTTACCCTGTCCTTGGGGAGCTGCTGCAAAAACTCTACTTGCAAGTCTGCTGAAAGGCAATGATTGCAGCCAAACCGTTCCCGGGCCTTGAAGCGTAGCGAAGAAAAGACCTTCTCCGCCAAATAATGCTGTTTTAATTCCTTTCACAAATTGAATATCATAATTCACATTACTTGTCATAGCCACTAAACAACCTGTATCTACCCGTACTATTTCTCCCGGCTGTAATTCTTTTTTAACTATCGTACCCCCCGCATGGCAGAATGCCATTCCATCTCCTTCAATTTTCTGCATGATAAAACCTTCACCGCCAAAGAAACCGACCCCAATTCGCTTTTGAAAAGCTATGCCGATTGAGATTCCCTTTGCTCCGGCAAGAAAAGTATCTTTTTGGCAAATAATTTGATTATCATACTGCGATAGATCCAGAGGAATTATTTTACCGGGGTAAGGACTTGCGAAAGTAACGTGTTTTTTTCCTTGGCTAGTATTTGTAAAAACAGTCATAAACAAACTTTCACCGGTTAAAAGCCTTTTTCCGGCCCCAACAAACTTACCCAATAAACCACCTGGGCCTCTCTCAGAACCATCACCAAAAATGGTTTCCATCTCAATACCATCTTCCATATACATTAAGGACCCTGCTTCAGCTATTGCACTTTCTCCCGGGTCAAGTTCAATTTCAACGCACTGCATTTCAGTACCTTTTAGATCATAATCAATTTCATGTACATTGGTTGGCATTTCAACATCTCCTTTGATTATTTTCTAAAGTGGTAAATATTACACCTCGCAATGATTTGTATATAATAAGTGTAGTATGAAAAAAATACCTATTCAATACTCATTATATCATATAGTGGAGAAAGCGGTTCTTAATAAAGAGTTTAGGGACAAAAGATCATGAACTATCCTGGTTCATGGCTGTTTTTATACCTGGATTTTATGGTATAATATGGGTATAGTATAATCTATATGATTTTCTTAGGAGTGATCTTTATGTCATTGCCAGAGGGGGATAAAGAATATACTTATTCTGATTATTTATCATGGGATCACGAAGAAAGATGGGAAATTATTGAGGGAATACCTTGCATGAAAGCTGCGCCTTCACGAATTCACCAGGAAATTTTGATGGAATTATCAAAACAAATAGCAAACTTTTTAACCGGGAAAGGATGCAGAATCTATCCCGCACCATTCTGCGTCAGGCTGCCGGGTGGCAATGATAAAGATGATAAAGAGATTAAAAATGTGGTAGAACCGGATATCACAATTGTCTGTGATAGGTCTAAGCTTGATGATAAGGGCTGCAAAGGGGCTCCTGATATGATCATTGAAATAGTATCACCATCAACAGCAAGAAAAGATAGGATTGAAAAATTTAATCTCTACGAAAAAGCGGGAGTGAAAGAATACTGGCTGATAGAGCCGGACGAAAAAATATTAAGTGTATTTGTTTTACAGGATGATAATAGATATGGTAGACCTGAAATGTATACTGAAGAGGATGAGGTGAAAGTAACCGTTTTACATGATCTTGTCATTGATTTAAATTCAATATTTTCTGCAATATCGGAATAGAGATATCCTTCGTGAAAGGAGGCTGAAAACATGGAAATTATTAAAATGGATCAAATTGAAGGTAAGGTTAATAAAAGAGGGGTAACCGCCAAACAATTAATCAAGCATGAAAATACTACTGTAATGAATCTTGTCTTAAAACCGGGTGATGTAGTTCCCGAACACAATGATGTCTTTACGGGCAGACCGGGGAGAAGCATTTAAAGTTCTTAATGTCAAAACACCGAGTTTATCCAATAATTAACGACTTTGAAATTATTAACTATTAGGTTTCAAAAAAGCAGGCTAAGTAGTATAGCCTGCTTTTTCTATGGATGTCCCAGCATATCAATTTGAGGAGCAAGCATGTAAAATGTTTCGATGCCTGTTAAAAGCCACTGCTTGAACCCTAGTAAAGCACTGATTGGCAGGAATCCTTCTACAGCTGCCGGTCTGGAAACATAAGGAAGTTGTCCCCCGCTTTGCACATGTAGAACAAATTGATAGAATCGCCAGCCGATATAAAGTAAAAATACTGTCATGGAAATTTGAATAAAATGTCTAAGTTTGTTTGTTTTAACCATAATTGCCTCACCCTAGTAATTTAATGTAGTGTATTTTCTTTCTCAAGAATATCCTTGATGAAAGCCGGTGAAAATGATGAATGTCACAAATTAATCACAAAGTTATATATATCATCGAACATATTAGCTTGCATTGCTATTATTATTTTAACAGGAATTTTATTTAATTTAACCGCGTTGGCATTCACTTACATAAGAGGGGGGTTTTCTGATGAACATTAGAAATATGACCATTAGTGAGTATTTAGATAGAGTTAATTCCGTAAAACCTTTACCGAGTGCAGGCGCCACTTTAGCCGTTACCGGAGCATTTGGAGTTTCCCTTTTAGGAATGCGCTTTGCAAAACTGATTAAAAATGTAAGCCCTGCGGAGATTTCTGAAATGGAGGATAACTTTTTGGAACTTATTACCTAAAAAAGAAACTAAATTTTTGGGGAAATCTGCCGATAAATATGATAAAGAATAAAAGAGCAGGTGATGGCATGTTTCTCCGAAAAATAGCATTAATATGTGCGCTTATTTTTACTATAGTGTTACTTACAGCAGGCGCTGCAACGGCAAATATTATTGTTGAGACCAAATATTCAGTTACAAATCCCGATGAGAAATGGCATATTTCGGAAGCCAGGCTCCATACAATACTCCCCAGTGAAGATGATAAAGAATATTGTAAAATTATAGAGGATGATAACAAGAAACAAATAAAATTTAATAAAAAGCCTGCCAAATATTTAACGGATGCTAAAGGCAACCAGTTTGCCACATATTATTATCCATATATTGCGGCAGGGCACACTAAAGATTTTAAGGTAGCTGCTCTATATGAAGAACCGGTGAAAATTCCTCAAGAACTTGCAGAAAAGAGTTATTTAGACAATAAGCTTTATGATATTTCCTATTCCCTGGAACAGGTCGAAGAAAATGTTTACCTTCAGCCAAGTAATAAAATTGAAAGTGATTCTTCCGATATCCAAAATACGGCGCTATACTTAGTCGAAGATGTGGCGGGAATTGACCCGGATAACTATAACCATGATAAAGCATATGAGATAGTAAAGGCTATTTTTGAGTATGTTTCAGCTTATAAAATTTCTGATGGTAACTATGAAAATTATGACAGCCCGAAAGCAAATCAAGGTGCATTAAGTGCCTGGGAAGTTATAAATAACAATACCGGTGATTACATAGTGTGTGAAGATTATGCATCCCTGATGGTAGCATTGTTGAGGTCTTTACAGGAAGAGGGAATTTATATTCCGGCAAGAACTGTATCCGGTTTTAAAATACCTGAATATAAAATGCCTGATGTTCCCGGTGAGTCCCTGGATCCTGAAGAAATGGAAAAATACCGCCATATGTGGGTTGAATATCTGGTTGATGTTGATTCTGACGGTGACGGAATTATAGATGAAGAGAAAAAATGGCTTGTGGCAGACCCAACTCCTTCCTATATTAATAATGGTACACAATTTGAGGACAACCTTTATTTCGCTGATACGGATGCTTATTATATCCACGATAGCTATGATGCCACAGATCCTGCCAACCTCTTCTATAGAGGATATACAAAGCTTACAGAGGGTGAGGATTTTAAATATGAATATACGTTAAAATATAGCGATGCCAGTTCGTTGGACAATATTCCGGCCAGCGAGGTTGAAAATAGAGAATATGAAGACTTTGTTTACAAACCTAGTATTGATTTAAATCTCTTAAACGGTTCTTCAGGCAATGATTCAGATACGATCTATCTGAAACCGGACCAAATTGGATTTTTAACTATAAATTTAAGAAAAAGCAGCTTTGATAAAATGGATTCATTAAAATGGGTTTCTACTGACCCTACCGTTGTGAGAATAGATAATAATTACCTTGTTCCTGCAATAAATGACGGTAGTGCGGAAATCTATGCAGTGATAAACGGCGTCAAATCACAGGTTAAAAGGGTTGAAATTACTCCAGATGCTGAAACAGTGGACAAGTTGAATCAAGTCATTACCAAATTGGAGCAGGTTACCCTCTATCCGGGCCGAAAATTTGAACTACCAACCCTCAAATCTGCAGAAATTTCAGGTGGAGACGGTCCGTCTTTAAGATGGTGGGTTGAAACTGGAGACGAAGGTATAGTAAGAATTTCCGATAATGAGCTGGAAGCCTTACAGGAAGGTTTTGCTACTATTTACGCAGAGCTTAATGGTGTCAAGAAAAGTGTAGACGTGAGGGTTCTTGCTGAGGCAAGGGTAGCGGAGGTAGTTATAAATCACCTAGGCAGTGATCAGTTTCTGGTTGGCAAGCCCAGTCGTATTCAGGTTGTTGTCTATGTTTGGGGAAATGATGGAGATAAAACTCCCATTGCAAATCTTCCTGTCGAATTAGAGGCTGAAAATCCAGAAGTTGTAGAAATAAATGTGATTGATGAGGAAAAGAGAATTTATGAAGTTACGCCGCTCCAGTTCCAAACAACAAATTTAATAGCAAATGCCAGAGGAATAGAAGGTACCATGGAGGTTGATCCCAAGGAAATAGAAAACCTGCGGATTGAAGAGTTGGACAAGCAGCAGCTTAAAATTAATGAAGAAGCAACCTTTACAGTAGTAACAGATGACAGCGATTATAAGGATATTATAGAAAATATTCCTTTAGAATGGATCTACGACACAGAGGTTATCTCTGTTGAAGGAGAAGAGGGTTCATTTAAATTAGTTGCCCAAGGGCCGGGAACTACGACATTACAGGCCCGGGCAGGAAATACCCGCAGTTATCCCGTTACAATTGCTGTAGAATTACCTGATTTGAAAAGCTTAGAAATAGAGCTGGACGATGAAAGGATCAAATTAGGTGAGACAATTACTATGACAATAGTAGCTAAAGACGAAAACGGCGAGGAATATGATCTCACAAACCAAGTGGTAACAATTAGCTCCCAATATGAGGATATTGTCGAAATAATTCCTACAGAGGATAACGCAGTATATGAGATTACGGGACTTAAGGAAGGCTCGACAAGAATAACGGCTAAAGCCGGCGGTTTAACTACAGAACCCAAGCAGGTAGAAGTTTATAAACCAAGGCCTGTGGAACTAAAGATGATAATTCCTGCTGATGAATTGGTAATAGGAGAAATAATGGAGGTTTCTCTGGAAGCAAAAGATCAGGACGGAGACGATTTTGACTTGGCAAAGAGCAGTATTGATCTGGTTCTTTCCAGAGACGATATTGTTGATGTAAGCAACGACGGTTTTAAACAGATATTTATAGAAGGAAAGAAAATAGGCGCTTTTGCAATGTATGCCGATGTTCAGGGCGTACAAAGTAATACTGAAAATATAGCAGTTATACCTGCAGATACAAAAATAACAAAAATTGAAGATGAAGATAACAACAATCTCCTTAACCGGGCTGAAGAAGATAGAACAATTATGTTGGGGCAGGAAATTGATATTTATGCAAGCGCCTATGATAAAGATGAAGATAAGCTTGACTTAACTAATTTAACTGCAGGAATTGAGTGGAAAGTAGAAGACCCGGATGTACTGGAAATCAAACAAGAAAAAATAGATGATACTGGAGAAGATAGTATAATTTCTTTGAAAGCAGTCGGTATAGGTGAGACATATGTTTCTGCTTCAATACTTGGTGTAAAGAGTGCCAGAGTAAAGGTGCAGGTTGTACCGGAATTAAAGTATACAGTTGAGAAATTTAAAATAAATTTCGGCCTTAGTAAGCTTTTTATGAATGTAGGAGATAAAGTAAGAATTTCGCCATATGATAACCAGGAAACGGTTTCCGGACAAATTTTTAACCCGGATGAAAGTGTGGTAGAAGTAAAGGATGCTGGTCATGGCGCAATTATCGAAGCAGTTGGGCAGGGTTCAGTGGAACTATACTGGAAAGATCTTGATGGTAATTATACAAGCGATAAGCTGGTAGTTATTGTGGGAGACCCTGATAACAAGGTATTTGTTGGAGAGTTGATGTATGACATTAGAGAAAAATCAATGCTTCCATCTATTCCAAAAGAGCCTCAAGAAGTGGTATTTAAAGACGCTAAGAATCACTGGGCAAAGGATGATATTGCACTTGCCTACCAATTGGGTATTGTAGGCGGTTATGAAGGAAATATTTTCAAGCCAAATAAACCGATAACCAGGGCAGAATTTGCAACTATCTTCGCCAATGCCCTGGGACTTGAAGTAAAAGAAA
>Ga0182240_100278_pt1 | contig 19256 bp, 20 predicted proteins | sample hydfrates4_PW_90_FD_145594 | JGI IMG/M metagenome (GOLD analysis project Ga0182240, IMG submission 145594) | Subsurface microbial communities from deep shales in Texas, USA - hydraulic fracturing test 4_PW_90 | ecosystem: Environmental > Aquatic > Deep subsurface > Shale gas/oil reservoir >...
AAATTTTAAAATTTTTTGTTGAAAATGCTTAAAATTAGGAATTCATGGTATTTTTTGATGATGGATTATTACTGAAGAAAGCGAATTAAAAAAATATTTATATTTTTTTAATAAAAAATTTATCTTTCTTAGATTCTTGAGTGAGTACCTGGAGGTATGCGGAAAGCTGAAAAAACTTGCAAGAATTACAAAAAAGTGGTGGGCGCTGTAGGGTTTGAACCTACGACCTTCTGCGCGTGAAGCAGACGCTCTCCCACTGAGCTAAGCGCCCCAAAACTCTTCTAAACTATTATACAATATATTTTAAAACTTGTCAATGAAAGTAAAAATTACTCTTTATAAGCTTGAAAACCTCTCAAATTCCGATCGATAGCTTCAACTTTTGAAACCTTAAACCCTTCTTTCTCAAATAACGAAATCAACTGACTCGTTGTTCTAAGCACCCTAAACTTTGGAATAAACCAAACTACGTTCTCTCTATCTTTTAAATCAGGAACATACACAAAAGATAAAACCTTTTTTGCTTTCTTTAAAATATCACTCATATCATAATTTTTCTCAAACTCCCCTACAATTAAAAGATTGTTAGAATTATCTTTTACAGAAATGCTCAAATCTTCAAAAACACTTTCATACTTCTCTTTATCAACTCCAAGAAGCTTGACATCTTTAAAATTACTAGCAATTAATTCCTTTAAAATAACTTCCTTTTTGATCTCCAAAGGAACAGACTTGTAAGTCTCTTTCTCACGCTCTTCGTAAATCCTCAAAGCTTCATCAGAAGGATAAGGCGAAGCGTACATAAAAGTATCTGATTTTTTCCAACTCCTAACGGGGTTAATAATTCCAAGCGTGGAAAATTTTTCAGAAATATTCCCCACCCAAATCATTTCATCGTTGTTTTTCATAAAACTAATCTGAGTATTCGGATAAAGCCCGGAATAACTGTATCTACCAAGTGCCAAATCAGCAAGTTTGTTATTCTCTTCTACAGCTTTTACATGCAAATCAAAGGCTTTTTTAACATCTTTTTTTTCGTATATCTTAGCAAGCCTATAATAGTAAAAAGGAAATTCTTCAGTATTTTCTACATTTTTCAACAACATCTCAGCCTTTTGTGGATCTTTTGGAATAAAAGATATCCCCGAAACGTACAAAGCCAATGGAGCATCAGAAATAAGATAAAGCTTTTGCGCATTCTCTTGCCCAACGTACCCCATAATATCGAAAATGAACTCTTTCCCTGAAGCAAAATGGGCATACATCTCTTCGTAAACCCCGTCCATCTCAGGATCCAACTTCGTGCTCAAATCCTCAATTATAGGCTTAATAAACTGTGAAAGCTCAGGAAGTATTTCTAAAGACTTTTTATACTGACTCAGAGCCTCTTTGAACCTTTTCAAACTCAGATAACAATCTCCTAATAAGGCGTATAAAACTCCTTGAATCTTTTCATCTTCAATTTTTCTTAAACTAGAAAGGGTCTTCAACGTATCAACAGTATCTTTTGTGTTTTGCAAAACAGAATAAAAAAGCAAAAGTCCAGGTATACCGTTTTTTTCTACAAAATTAAGATAATCACCTTTAGTTAAAAAATCTGAAAGTTGGTCTTCTGATGTTTTCATCTTCTTTATTATGTATTTTGAAAGTTCATTTCTACAAGATAATTTATCTAACAAAACCTCATCGACTTCAACTTCTAATTCAGCAATTTTTTCAACAACACTATCATAATAAATAACAATCTCTGATTTTTCTACACCTTCGACCATAACTTTAAACCCAGGTAATACCTTTTCCCACTCTTCTTTACTCTCAATATTTTCTTTCATATCGTTCAGCAAAACATACAAATTCTTTTTATCAATAGAAATGGTCTCATCTTCAGCTAAAGCAAGGGAAACTTGATTATTAAACCCTTCAAAATCTTTTCTTTTCAACATTGCACGTGCCATCAAAATATGCGCCAAAGGCACTTGCTTAAAAGACATAATAGTCCAATCAAAATTCTCTACATTCTTCATAGCTTCGTCTAAGACTTTAAAAAACTTTTCCCCCCACTTGATTAGCTCATCCCAATCGGCTGATCTTTCGTACAAAGCCATCATACCAAAGTAAGGATCAGGATACGGAGGAGTAGCATCTATACACTTTTGTAGCAATTCCTTCCCAAGGTCTTTTAAACCCCCAAACATACAGTCCAACCCAAACAAATACAAAAACTCAAGCCCTATCGCAGGAAATTTTCCCACTCTTTTTATCTCTGCTAATGTCTCCCATGCGACTTGGTTCTTTTTATACGTATACCCCCCAATAGACTCTGTTTTGTACAACTGGACTAAATAATACAACCTGTCTATGGGATGTTTCGCTTCCTTTAATTGTTCTCTTATTAAAGTATCGGTCCTTTCATACTTCTTTTTCTTCAAAGCCCTTGTCCAGATGTAGCCGTAGTGAAGAATCGGAAAATTTCCTCGAACGACCTTTGGTTTATATATAGCTTGATTATGTACAACGTTTTTGTATTCAATCGTACCTTTTCTAAAAATTCTTGGAGTTGAAGCTACTTCAGTTCTTGTGTAGTTAATATCCATATAACTGATTGTTGGTATATAAACGGTATTAACATCTTTAGGCTGTTTCATAAGAAACCCTCTTATATTTTTTTTAAACGATTCTGAAGCCTCTTCATCCGCATCGTAAATCAAAACCCACTTGCAGGTTGGAAACTTCAAAGAATAATTACGAGCTTCAGAAAAATCATTCTGCCACTCATGGAAATACAATTTATCTGTATACTCTTTAACTATTTCAGGTGTCCTATCCGTTGAACCCGTATCAACAACAATTATCTCATCTGCCACATCTTTAATAGCTTCTAATGCGCGTCTAATATTAGCCTCTTCGTCCTTAACGATCATGGCAACAGACAACAATTTTTCTTTATCAGCACTCATATATCTTCCTCCCATCAAAAAGCTACATCTATTATATCATTCTTGTTCATACCAGCCAATTCCTTAAGAGGGCTCTTTCTAATCAAAGAAAATCTTCCTAAAGGCTTCCTCCAGTCAAAGCAAAAATTCCTTAAGGGCTTTAACCAAAGAAAAGACTTCCTTAGGAGGGCGGCGGGCGGGAACAGATAAAAGAAAACAAAAAGAGGGCCCAACGGACCCCCTCTCTAAATTTACCCTTTATCGCAATAACTGCAACACATTTTGTGGAATTGTATTCGCTTGCGCCAACATCGCATTTGATGCTTGCAAGAGTATCTGTTGCTTTGTAAAATCCATCATCTCTTTTGCCATATCTGCGTCTCTGATTCTGCTTTCTGCTGCGGTTAAGTTCTCCGATGCTACACCCAAGTTGGATATAGTATGTTCCAATCTGTTTTGAACAGCACCAAGTGAAGCCCTTGCTGTACTTACTTTATGAATTGCAGCGTCCACAACCATTATCGATCTTTCAGCGCTGTTTTGGTCAGTTGCTTTAAGTGACTCTTCTGTGAGTCCAAGAGCTCCGGCACTCATATCGTCTATTCCAACTACAATGTTGTGACCTTCATTCGCACCTATCTGGAAAACAAGCTGATTAGCAGCGGTGTTAGTTGCTTCAGCTCTAACAACGGCACTATCTACAATTTCATTTAAAGGTAAAGATCCTCCAAAACTATCAATATCAAAAGTTGATGCATCCCATGTAAACGAAGCCACATTAACCTCAATAGTCGTATTAAGAGTTTTAAAATAAGTAGTACTACCACTAACCGTGCTAAGAGTAAACTCATCTGTCACCCTTGTAGTAAAATAAGCACCTCCGGCATTTATGCTGGTTATTATTGACCTAGTTCCACCAGTTGTTATTTGAGTTATTCTAACATCCAAATCAGAGTCTACAGCGCCAGTTAATTGCCCAACTTCTATAACGTAAGTACCTTCTACCTCTGTAGGAGTTATTTCGAAAGTCCCAGAGTACGTAGTTGTTCCACTTTTGGTGGTCAACAAGATTTCCTCCCCTGCGATAGCTCCAAGGTCTATGTTACCTCCCGTAACAACTTTAATATCTGCCTTACCTCTGAATGACTCAATGTTACCATCAAGCAATTTCTGCGTGTTGAACTCTGTAGTTCTTGAAATCCTATCTATCTCTTCTCTTAGTTGGTCTAATTCTAACTGAATTTGATTTCTATCAACATCTGTGTTGGTATCTGATGCTGCTTGAACAGATAATTCTCTCATTCTTTGAAGTATAGAGTGTGTTTCTGTTAATGCTCCTTCTGCTGTTTGTATCAAAGATATAGAGTCTTGCGCATTCTTTACAGCTGTTTCTAAACCTTTAATTTGACCTCTCATCTTTTCGGATATTGCTAATCCCGCTGCATCGTCTCCTGCTCTGTTGATCCTTAAACCAGAAGAAAGTTTTTCAAGTGTTTTACCCATAGATTGGCTTACTTGATCCATTGATCTCCATGCATTCAATGCACTAATGTTGTGATTAATCCTCATGATTCATACACCTCCATGTGTTTTTTTGTTTCTTGCCCTTCCTTGGACAAGGATTTTCCCTTAGCGCTAAGGATTTTCATAAATATTATCGAACAGTTTTCCAAAAACTTTAGAGTTTTCTATATTTTTTTGATTTTTTCTTTTTTGAAAATCGCTAAAACTTCCCTTAACTACTTAACTTGACCTTTGACATGCTCAGTGGCTATTATTGACCTTTTAGCTGAGCCTCTCTAAAGCGTATGTATGGTTAACCAAATACTAGTTCCTTCTACTAATTGTTGAATCCTATCCACCAGTTTATTCACAGAATCCTCCGCTAGTCCATTGTTGTATTCATATATGATAGCATTTCTAACCGCTTGCATATCTCTTTTTAACCCATTCACAAATTTATCTATCTTTCTGATATTTAGATTATTAGCTTTTTCTATCCATTCTTCAACTTTTTCAACGTTTTTTGATCTCAACATCTGTTTGAATTCATTTACGAGCTTTATTATACTTTCAATAACGGGGTACCTTTGCACGAACCAATTCTACAACAAATATACTTTTTTGGATGGCTTCCCACAATACGGACAATTTACTTCTTTCTTAGCTGATTTCACCCAAATCGTTATTCTATCTCCTGATAATTCATGTTTAACATATTTTAAGTCCTCACCCAACAACTTAACTATTTTTTCATTTCATCCCTTTCATCCTCTTTTTTAAAGTGATTTTTATCCATTACATCACCTGAATTTAAACAAGTTAACCATCGATGGAAAGAACCACAAAATTACAACAATGTGACAAATGCACCTTACAATTATTCTTTACTTTCCTTTCTCGGTAGGTTAACCATTTTTAATAGTTGTTTTGCTTCTTCTTCTAGTTGTTTTATTTCTTTTTCTTCTTCTTCTTTCGTATACCTAATTACTTTCACTTTACTAACTCCTGTTGAAAGATTATCAAAATCTTTTTTGATATTTTCGATATTGTTTGCTATCTTCTCTAATGGTGGTTCACCTAACTGACGTAGACCGATTAAGCTGGAAAACTCGATTGGATACTCATCTTTATGTATTTTACCTGTGTTGTCTTCATAGGTGATATTAATCTTAAATGATTTTTTTGCTTTTTCATCAAAATCTTCAGCCATATTCGTTAAAAACAATCGAAATTTTTGATTAGGAGCAAGGTACTTCAAACCATTATTCACAAAACCTAAGTCAGACAGGAACTTGCCTTTTTCATATTCAAAATCAGGACTAACTTCAAATTTTATACTATGTGCCACTCCTAATCCTATATTTTCTATAATCATCTCAATAAAATTTATATATTTTTCACTGGGTTGAATAATCAGAGAAATCTTGGGTTCTGTTTGAGCTTCTCTCATTTTCCTGGTTTCTGCTACTAATGACCATGTTAATTTGACATATACTATAGTTGCAATAGCTACTAATGCTGAAAATACCACAGCCAAGGCTCCACTATTTTGGTTAAGAAATTCTAATACCATTATTTTTACCTCCTATCATCTTATGCGTTTTTATTTGGTGTTTGAAACTCTTTTTTATTAATTTCTTTAAAAGCAAGCCGTTTTATCGTATTTTCTGACCCTAATAAAAACCACCCCCATTTTCAAAATTTTTGGTTCTCTCCCAAAAAGTGTGCGTAGAAAAAATAAAATATGAACAAATGATTAAATAATCTGATATCATTTTAGAAAAATAAAAAAACTGATCCCTACACTTATCCAAAAGCTACTTTTGTTACAAGAGAAGCCTTTTCAACCGCTGTTTTTAAAAAAATTTTGTTATTAATTTCATTCTCTCGAAGATATTTTTTAGTATTTTGAACTACATCATATATATTATACAATACATCTTTTTGTTCTTTGGTTATATTAGATTTTCCCAAAAATATGGCTATTTTCTACCCTGTTTTTTGAAATTCATATTCGATTCTATACTCTTTATGTCGTTCTCCAATTTACCCCTATAATAATTTAAATTTATAACCTTAACCAAAGACGTGTATAGATTTTCTGCTCCTATTTTCTATTTCCTCTTCGATAGCTTTTTGATAAGCTAATTTTTTGAAACCATTTGCATTTACTGCTTCTTTAATATATTTTAAATTTTTTTCGATATTTCAAAGATGCTGCATTTACTAAACGAAAAATGCACTAAAAATAAGTGGCCTCTAAAAAGAAAAGTAGGTTTTTCCAGTTGAAGAACTGGAAACTCTTTCAAAAGAATTGTACGAAAAAATTATTCAAAGATACCCTGTTATTGAAGACATAATAAACCTCGTAAATGAATTCAAACATCTGTTAGAATCAAAGAACGTTGAAAAACTTGAAGAATGGATAGAAAAAGCTAATAATCTAAAGATCAGAAAGATAGATAAATTTGTGAATGGGTTAAAAAGAGATATACAAGCGGTTAGAAATGCCATCATATATGAATACAACAATGGGCTAACAGAAGGTTCTGTGAATAAACTGAAAGTTATTAAAAGGGTAATGTACGGAAGAAACAAATTTAAGATGGTGAGACAGAAAGTTCTTTTTCTTGAGAATAATGGATAGGATTCAACAATCAGTGGAAAGAACCAGTATTCACTTAGCAATAGCAATTGGAGATTTTGATTTTAACTTGATACGCTCTTCAAGTTTTTCTTTTGCTGTAAATCGGACTGGGACTTTGCCTTGGGCTTCCTTCAGATTCCACCTCACGATGGACACCCTTGCCTTCAACTAGTAGTTCCTGCTACCTGACCCACAACAGACTTTCACCGCTTAGCTATCGCACATGCTGGGCGCACAAAAAAATCTGTCTATAAGAGAGATTATTTCTCTATTATAGTTAAATTTAATTTTTCTAATTCATCTTTAACTTCCAAATAAGATGTTCTTTTTGCCTCACTAGAATCAATTTCCACTATTTCTGTTTTGTTGGCTAGTTCTTTGAAAGTTTCTGCAAGGTTATCTTTGCTTACTAACTTACCGTTAACATATATTTCGTCAGATTTTATTGTTATTAATGGTATTTTATCTTCTTCAATTTGATTTTCCGGGACCCCTGTACTTTGTCTTCCTCCCCCAAGTCCAAACCCTTTAAATGCAAAAAATATAAAGAATAATAAAGCTATGATTATTAAAATAAGTAAAACAATCAATTTCTTAATAATATCACCCCTTAATTATTGAATAAAAATGGTATTTCTGTAAAATAAATTCGGTCAGCACCGTATTTATTCTGTATTTCCTTTACTGCTTCTAACAACAAATTATATGAGTAAAGAAAAACGTTTTCATCCATCTGTTTTATAGTTATTAGAACTAATTGGGGAATTCCGTTGTTTTTCAAAGAACTTTCTATTTTCTCTTCAAGGATGTTTAATTTACTTTCTCTAGTGTTTTCTGAGGCATACTGCTCATAGGTTATGGAAAAGTCTATTTTCTGGTTGTTTAAGAATATTTCAGGCTCCTCACCTTGAATGGTTATATCCAGAACAAAGAAGTTCTCTTTTAAAGCTTCGTTTTTTATAAAGTAATCTAAGTTGATTTCTTTGTTTTCCAATATTTTTTTTATTCTTTCGACTTCATCTTCACCAATATTTTCTGGTAGTTCCACATTTTCAAAAGCTTTTTCGATGATATTGGATAGCTCTATGTAAAAATTTTTATAAAAAGCATTTTGTTTTTCCAACTTGTCGTTTTGGTTAGCTATTTCTTGAAGAGAGTTTGATTTTTCCTCTAAATCATTTTTAAGTTCCAGGTTTTCTTGTGCTAATTCTATACTCTTGTTTGTTGTGACTTCAGCTTTTTCATTGGTTTCAGATATGTTAAATAAAAAAGCAAAAAGAAGTATCAACAGTATATCTACAAAAGGTGTAAGGTCAATTATCGTTCTTTTTTTCATTTCTATCACTCGCAGTCTTGATCATTGTATCTATTATATAATTGTTATCTTCTATTTTATAGGAGAGTATTCCTTCTAATACTTTAAATACTATTGCAAATATAAGACCAAAAAATGTCGAAGATAAAGCATTCGCAAAATTTTCAGTTATTACTTCAGAAGTGATTTCTGAAAGTTTCAAAAAAGAAATTACTGTACCCAAAATCCCCAAAAGTGGGAAAATACTAGTCACAGAACCGTAAATAGAAAAATATTTGTTAATAGAACTATTTTCTCCTTCGATATATCCAAAGTTATTCTTTGCGTTAGATTTTTTGTACGTGTCTATGAAAAATTCGTAAAGTTCTAAATGTTCTGCCCTGTTAGGTCTTAATTTAGAAGAAAGATTTTTTGATTTAGCAAGAATCCAAAAAAATAAAACGAAGTTTCCAGCTCCAAGAAAAACAATTAACCAATTTACCCAAAAAGAACCAAGAATATTTCCCAAAATAAAATCACCCCTTGTTTAGATTCTATATCTTAGTTAATTCCTAATTTTATCCTTTTTTCCGGAAAAAGGGTTCAATACGCATACATTATATTCGGGTCTCTTCCAAAAAGTGTGGGTAGAAAAAATGAAACATGAACAAATAATTAAATAATCTGATATCATTTAGAAGAAGAACACACAAAGGACGAAATACTTTCTATTAAAAAATCCTAACAACTTACCAAGAAAGGCAAAACCAGACTCGATGAATTGATGGAATATCAACATCTTGACACAGTTCAAGCCTACGGATTGGTACTTGAGTTTAAGAAGATGTTCGATTACATGGAACCTTCTTAAGCAGCTAAGTATTTTCTGTTTTTCTTTACTGCCCTTGGTAAACTTAATTTAACTCTAGCTTAATTACCCACTATTTTTGTGAGAGAACCGGTTTATTGTTCTTAGCTATCGCGTATAGAACAGTCTCCTCAGCATGGATAGTATAATGGTCAATGTATAGTTCATAATCAGGGTATTCTTCTTTGATGTATTGCGGAATTGTAATAAAATCTTCGGGCTTGTGATACAAGGAAATAGCTAGCTTCGGTCGATACCTGGATATAGTCTTTTTCGCACCCTCTAAGGCTGCCAGTTCGGAGCCTTCAATGTCCATCTTGATAAAGTCAATCCTTCCTACGTTTTGGCTACATACAAAATCATCAATACTGATTATCGGAACAACATCTTCCCTACCAGCGACACTGAAACCTGGAGAACCACCCCCGTCATTCTTAATTAGATCTCTTACGTGGTTTGTTCTGTTCCCAAGGGCATAAGGAATAATGGATATTCGATCAGCCAGTCCGTTTTGGCTTACATTACGCTGACACACTGCAATATGTGAAGGCAGTGGTTCGAACGAATAAACTTTGCCCATTTTACCCACCGAAACCGCAAAAGACAATGCAGTGTCGCCAAAACACGCACCCGCATCGACACACGTATCGTCCTTCTCAGGCTGCACCCGGACACCACCTCGTTTGAAAAAATACTGTCCGTTTACGAAGGAAGCATAGACGTTCCTTACCCAACAATCGACTTTCACCTTCTCACCCATAAAAGGAATTTCTTCAAAAGAAGTAGCCTTCCAAACATTTCTGAAACCTTCAGGTCAGAGTCACGAATAGCAAAGCGCTTGACCATATCCAAAGCCCTTTTCTCAGTTTCAGCAGTCACATAATCCTTTATCCGTACGTGTAGATGTCCAAGCAATCTGAAGAGAATCAGGCGCTTGAATAATTCCCTGGATTCACTATCGTGCAACAACAGAAATGTAGTATAAAAACCTTCCCAGTTGTCGATAAAATATTCCAAATAAGCCGTATTCATTCCCAACTTAAACTCTTTTGACCTGTCGACGCCATCATGAGAAAACCTCAGGGCATCATAATTATTCGGGACCAACGTATGGGCCAGCGTGTAGAACTCTTTCAAAATGGATTGCAAGAACAATTGCTTCGTCATTTTCGGATTCCCCTATTGATGCGGGGTATCGCATTTCTGACTAGACTAATGGAACCCAGTGTTTGCTTTAGTAGAGCCAATGTGGAATAGAGATCTGCTTTTAAACAAATCAAGGATAACAAAGTATCTGCGGCCATTCCGTTGATTGGATAACTTATATTGAACCTTCTAAAAAAATCAACTTTGAATAATCCTTTTCCTGGCAAAATTCCGGAGCCTATTCTATTAAATACGGTTCTTATTATCTCTTCTTTGGTAAAAATTTTACTTTCCCCTTTGTTTATTATTTGACTATTATCATCAATAATAGCGTAATCCGTGTAAACATAGTCTAACTCTTTATTTCTTTGAATAAAATCTACTAATTTTTCTAATGAATAGTTATATGTAAATTTATCATCAGAGTCTAGAAATAATACATATTCTCCATTTGCAGCATTTAAAATTTCATTTCTTCCATAATCTGGACATCCCTTATTGACCTCGTGTTCTATCAATTTAATAAAATCGTATTTCCTTTCATATTCTTTTATAATTTCAACACTCTTATCAGTTGAATGGTCATCTACAATAATTAATTCAATATTCTTAAATGTTTGGTTTATAACGGAGTCCAAAAATTCTTTTACGTATTTCTCAGAATTATAGTTGGTTACTCCAATCGTAACTAAGCAATTCTCCATATCTTCCAATTTTTTTTCAAAACTTTTTGATTTGTAAAAATCCTCAACTATTTCTTCAATTTCATATATCTGCTGCTCCAATGAGTAATTGTCTTCTCTGTGCAATCTACAAATAACTTTTTTATTTGCTATTTCAGGAATTTTGTTTGTTGCAAATACTGCTAACTCGTTTGCCCATTCAAGCCAGACTATGTCAGCCCATTTTATCGCTTGTGTTATTTCGTTTGCGTCTGTTGATACTACGAGTTTGACATCGTATCCAAGCGAGGAGGTTTCTACTATATCTTTTAGGAAGTTGTCTAAGCCAGGTAAGCAAAGAAAAGCTATCTTTGTGTCCTTTTTTATCTTGTTTCTTATTTCTAAGAACTTCTTTTTCATTTGGGGATTATCTGTTAGTTCTGCTGCTTTTAGGTAAAATCTTAAAGATGCTAATTTGCTTCTGTTTTTGAATTCTATGTCTCCTAAGAGGTCATAAGTTGCCCAGTCTTTATCGTGTATCCTCATGAGATATCGCCATGCTTCCATTTCTTGGTTCATTTCTTTTAGTAGATACCCATAGTTGAATAATAGGTCTGAGTCAACAGGGTTTATTTTTAATCCTTTTTCGAATTGTTCTTTGGCTTTTTCGAGTTCTTTTTTGTTGAAGTGTATTAGTCCTTTTAAGTTGTATTTTTTCGGGTCATCATCGGATATTTTTTCTATTTGTTCTTGAGCTTTGTTTATTTCTCCTTTGTTTATCAATTCAATGATTTCTTCGTACATGGGATTCCTCCTTAGCTTTTGAAGTTTTTTGTTGTCTTTTAATATTTCTTTTTAAGTAATTGTTTATCCTATTTCTTATCGTCTGAAAGTGGGAAGTTTTTAGAAGAGTTTTTTGAAAGTGATGTTTTTACCTAAAATTTTTGCTAAAAACTGTTGCTTTTAATTTTTAGGAAATACGGCGGGAATCTTCTCCAATTTGTTGGAGAAATGAAAGCCGCTTTAAGCTATATTGACTACTGCTTAAAATATTTGTATTTATACGATATTTTTGATACACTATAAGTATAATCATTAAAAGGCACGGGAATAGATTAAAAAGAAACAATCCTGCTATGGCTAACTGAATAATACTAGTTCATTTCACTGATTGTTGAGCCCTTTCCCTTCCTCTCAAGAAAGAAACTCTCTGATTTTTTGATAATTAGCTTTTTCTATCCATTCTTCAACTTTTTCAGCGTTCTTTGATTTCAACATCTGTTTGAATTCATTTACGAGGTTTATTATACTTTCAATAACTGGATACCTTTGAATGAACCAATTCTACAACAAATATACTTTTGTAGATATCTTCTCACAATACAGAAAGATCACTTCTTTCTTAGCTGATTTCACCCAAATCGTTGTTCTATCTCTTGATACTTCATGTTTAACGTATCCTAAGTTCTCATTCAATAACTGAACTATTTCTTCTATCCCATTCATACTCTTTCAAGGGATTTTTATCAATGATATCACTTGAGGTTAATCAAGTAAACCGTTGGCGGAAAGAACCACTTTTCGTTTAGTAAGTGCATGTTTATATTCGGCGTATCCAAAACCAGTTTTTCCAAATCCATTTCCATTATAGAACATATACCACTTTTCTTTTACTTTTATAACATATGGGTAAGCAATTGCTTCAGAATCCCATCCTTTCTCAGATATGTCTATACCAACTTTCGCATCCATTCTAGTCCAATTTAACCCATCAGTTGACTCGGCATAACCTGCCCGATAGGCATTTCTAATATTAGTACGAAAATCAATTAAACTTCTTTTACTATACCACATCTTGTAAATACCGTTCTCTTTAATCACGCAAGGACGAGCAGTAACTTCAAATTCATTTACTGGAGGAATACAAGTAATATTATCTCTATTCCAATCAATTCCATTTAATGATGTTGCATACTTAATATGATAAAAAATTTCAGGTTTTCCATTAATTATTTTCCATTCAGAGCCAGATGTATACCACATCTTCCAAACATTATTTTCTTTTAAAACATCTACTGCCCCTGTATAATATGGTTCGTCCTTTGTACGATCAAGAATGGGGCCATCATACATTCTTTCAAAAGAAAATCCATTATCATCACTTACAGCTAATCCGATTGAATTACGAGTAGGTACTGTTGTACTTGGATTCCATCCAATATAATACATATATATTTTATTACCTACTCTTACAACTGATGACACGTTAGCTCCACTGTCATCAAATGTTCCAATTTTTCCAATATCAATAACTGGTTTGTTGTGTACATATAAAATTTTTTTTTTGGTCATTAATATCAACATCAATAAAGGTTGTACGAGTTATATTATTTTTATCTCTTACTCCAAAATAAACACGAATGGTTGTACCATTTAAAATTAACGGTGCAGGTTTATGAGAATGTGAATAATCAAATCCATTCTCTCCTTTAGGGTAATAAATTAGTCCCTTTTTTATCCAAGCCATATTTTTAACTCCTCCTATGATGAAAATCAAGATTTTAGTAAAGAATCTATCCTATTTTTTATGCTAATATGAAATTATTGAAGTCCTCAAACACCCAATCGTTTTTTAAGGTCTCATAAATTATGATTAACATTTTGCGTGCGGTAGCGATTATTGCTTTACCGCCACCTTTCTTATGTTTCAACCGCTCGTAAAAACTTCTTATATACGGATTATATCTTATCGCTGTCAGTGCTACTTGTACCAGGGTAGTACGTAATATCTTATCGCCTCGTTTGGTTATTCGTCCATGTCTTATACTTTCATTTGAATCATATACGCGGGGTACCAGTCCAGCATAAGCACATAATTTCTTAGAATTATCAAAATCATTAATGTCACCAATATTGCTCAGAATTATTGTCGAACTTAGTTTACCTATCCCTGTTATACTCTACAGATTTTTCTGGCCTTTCAATCCTTCTCCGTTTTCTTTTATCTTCTCTTCTATCTTCTTTATACACTCATTTAACGACTTTATCTGGTCAACAATTACCCCTATCTCAAACCGGCTTGTTTCACTCACTGCCGCATTTCTAACTTCTTCTAATGCCTTCTCACTGGAAAACATTTCCCGACGAGTCGTTATTCCATATTCCAGTAATATCCCATGTATTTTATTCTTTAAGGTACTGCGCAACTTTACTAGTTTGTCTCTTGTCTGAATTAAACTCTTTAACTCCCTGTTCTCTTCACTCATTACTCTTACCTCTGGTAATAACCCTTTGCTTAAATACTCCGCTATTATTTCCGCATCATGTCGGTCAGTCTTTTTCACACTCTCACTCATTACCTTGAACTGCGACGGATTTATTACTCGAACTTTCTTTACCTGGCTAACTATACTGTTGTAGAAAAACCTGCTGTTACCCGTTGCTTCTACTGCCACTTCTGTCTCTTTGTCTAAATTCTTTTTGAACTCTTCTATTCCTCTTTTCGTCATCGGATATTTTTTGAATATTCCTTTACCTTCTTCTGTCTTCCAGTACACACTAAACTGATTCTTGTGTAAATCTACCCCTACATACTTCATCCCTTTTACCTCCTATTTTTTTCGGAGTAGATTCTTTACTGGTGACTCACCATCCTCCTATCCAGGGTCTTTGCCCTATGGTTGACCAGTCGGTAATAGGTCTGATTAATCTCTTTTACGGGATCTATGTCCCATCGAAAAATTCAACCTATTACCTATCTTCTATGATATTTGATGATACAATATAAGCATAAACAACTATTTTCTTTAAAAAGTGAGTGGGTAGTAGAACGCGTATACTCTCTGAACTTTTAAGTTCGTGGAGAAGTTTGTTCGCTACCCACCTTCCGCCCATAAATCTGATACTTGATTGACCTTCCAAGGCCGTATTAGAAGGATGATTGTAAAAGGCGGATTTTCAAACAATACTAAAGCGAGGTGAAAAAATATGTATTTTGTAGGTATTGACATTTCTAAAAATTCTTTTCATTACTACATCTCCGATTCAGATAGGGCCAAAATCGTTAGCGGTAAACTCAAACAGAATATGAGTGGTTTCACAACTTTCGACAAGATCCTTAAAAAGTTCAACAAAAGAAAAATTATAATTGGAATCTTTTCAATCCAATATCTTTACCAAGAGTTTAATGAATTTATTGCATAACTTCCCTTCTGCAAGGAAGATCGCTACAGCTAACAAAAAACAGCTTATCGATGCGATGAAGATAGATAATCAATTGTATTTCGATGAAAATAAGTTGGACCAAATCATTACACTTTCTAAAAATTCAGTAGCAAGTGGCAACGATGCACATGAGTTAGCTCTTCAAAAAAGAATAGAATTGTTAGTGGCTTTCGTTGGCATCGATCCTCGTACAGAGGAATCAGGTCAAATGAAAAAAGGTTGGTTTATCAATAGAAAAGGTAACAGGTACCTAAGAAAAGCTGTTTACATCGATGCCATCGTTGCTATTCAAAACAATGAATACTTCAAAAATTATTACATGAAACTACGTACTCGAGGTAAATCACATACTGTTGCTGTGTTAGCTGTAGCGGGAAAATTGTTGTGAATAATATATTCACTGGTAAAGAACGGGAAAAAATATGATCCTAACTATCATTACAAATTACAAAATCAAGAAATGAGAGTTCATAGCAATTATACAGCAAAAAAAATTAAAAAGGAAAAGAGAAATAGTAACCTGAATAAACAACAACTATTACCTTATTTGCCGTGAGACTGTTCCCCCAACCTAGAAGTATGACTGAATAAGGATTTTTTAAATAGAAAATATTTAAAAATTTTTTAATTAAATAGGGGACTATCATACTTGACTACTCCGGATATTATATTTTACCTTATTCATCCGGAGTTATTGTCACCTCTTGATTTTTATCATATCATCTCTCTTATTTTCTATTTCCTCTTCGATAGCTTTTTGATAAGCTAATTTTTTGAAACCATCCGCATTTATACCTTCTGTAATATATTTTAAATTTTTATCTGATATTTCAAAGAAGACTAGCATTTTTGGGAAAGAGAGTTTTTCTAACTTTATCTATAAATTTCGTACTTACTAAATGAAAAGTGCACCAAAAATAAGTGTTCTCTAAACGAAAAGTGGTTTTCTTCACTAACGGTTGATTTGATTAACCTCAGGTGATACAATGGATAAAAATCACTTGAAATATGACGAGAAGGATTGAAGAAACAGTTAAGTTGTTGAATGCTGCTATGGCTAAGCCATTGAAGAAGTAGAAGCCATTTCAAAAGAGTTGCACGAAAAGATCATTCAAAGATATCCAGTTATTGAGAGTATAATAAACTTAGTAAATGAATTCTTACAGATGTTGAAATCAAAGAACGTTGAAAAACTTGAAGAATGGATAGAAAAAGCTAATAATCTAAAGATCAGAAAGATAGATAAATTTGTGAATGGATTAAAAAGAGATATGCAAGCGGTTAGAAATGCCATCATATATGAATACAACAATGGGCTAGCAGAAGGTTCTGTGAATAAACTGAAAGTTATTAAAAGGATAATGTATGGAAGAAACAAATTTGAGATGTTGAGATAAAAAATTATTTTTCTAGAAAAATAATGGGTAGGATTCAACAATCAGTAAAAAGAACCACTTTTCGTTTAGTAAGTGCAGATAGCTCTGTTTTCTTTGAAAGGTATCTTTGAGTTATATCAGAATTCTTTGCCAATTCTTCTAGAATAAGTATCTCATTATCTTGCATAATATTCAACACCTTCGTTCAATTTTTGAACAATATAAAAAGATTATAGCAGTTATTTTGGTATTTGCCAAATGTTTTTGGTTCTCTCACTAACATAGTAGGTAATTAAATTGGAATCAAATTTTATAACAGCAATAAACTAATTCCTTTATCTGCATATATACTGATTGTATTCCTTGGCTTTTCTATATTTACTATGTATTCAAGTTCTGTTATATTCATTATCTGTTAAAGAATGTGGATAACTCTTTTCTCATTTAGTATTATTCCTGATATATTTAGGTTCCTATAAATGATGCCAGTTAATTAATCAAATGCTCATATTTTATTTTTTCTACCGACGATTTTTAGAAGAGCATCATTATTAATTGTCTATTTTTAAAGTTAATTGCTCTTCATATCTTTGAATGGACAACTATTGATTAGTTTTTCGAGATCAATGTTAATTTTATAATCTTCTACAGAATTTATTATATCTATTAATTTATATTCCCTGTTCAATAAAAAAGGTTCCATTTGTTTTCTCCCTACAGAGAGCATATAATCATGAAACTTAAAGTTTCCTCCGGATACTTTATCAGATAATTTTATCCACAATGAAGGTATATTATATGCATCAGCAGTAATAATTCCATGTAATGAACTAGAGGCTATAATTTCGCATTTATTAATGTTATCTATCACTTCCTTCCAGTTACCTTGTATGTCAATCAATAAAATATCTTCTTTGTATTTGTTTTTTAAAAATTTTATGATTTTATTATCCTTATCCAAAAAATGAGCTACTATCCCTAATTTAAAGATTTTTTTTACATTTGGATTATAGAATTTTGGAACCAATAAACCCGGATCTCCATAAACTTCAGGGCAAGAAAATCCTTGTTTTATTAACTTCATTCGAGTTAAAGGGCCTCTAACAGCATGTATCTTCTTTGGTATGCATTTTAACAAACTATCTTCATATAAAAAACCCGAACCCCAAATTTCAAGTTTTTTGTAATTTACATTTTGTAATATGCTACCTATTGCAGAGTACACAGTTTTGTTCCCGAAGTTTATTATTTTAGATGCTTGATAAGCATTCTTTTTAAATAATTTTTTTATTAATAAAGGATTTAAGGCATCTCCAAAGTTATAAATTCTATCCCACCAATAAACTATTATGTTGTTTTCAGACATTAAAACCTCAAAACTATCATCGATAATATTATTTATATATATTTTTTCTATTCCATCATTATAACATCTCCAAAATATTGGCTTCATTTTATCTACTCTTTCAATTTCATATATCTGCCTTTCTAAAGTGTAATTATCTTCAATAAACCTACGGTAACTTTCTGAATCGTAACTTTCTTCGGTTATTTTTTCTACTGCTTCATCGATTGTGTTGTATATAAGCTCATTAGGCCATAACGTTTTGGCACCGTCAAAATTATGAATTATTGGTTTTATCCCTCTTGCCATTGCTTCGGCGATGTTGTAACCGAAGCTTTCATGTATGCTTGTTGAAATTATGTAGTTTTTGTCTTCTAAAAATTTTTCTACTTCATTTATCCATCCATATAAAATGAAATTGTCTTCCATTTTCATTTCTTTTTTTATGTATTCAAAGTATTCTTTGTACAATGGATCTTGGAAGTCTCCACCTACATGTAATTTGTATTTGTTATCTAAATCTTTTAATTTACCTATTATTTGAATCCATGTTTCTGGATTCTTCCTATAGTTTATGTGAGCTAACACCGCTAAATTGTATCCTGGCTTGTGTATCGAGAATTTGAATTTATCTAAGTCAACCCCGTTGTAAATAATTTCTTCTTTGCAGGATTGAAGATCAAGATTAGGATGTAATTGGTGAAAAATCTTTTTCATTGGTTCTGATACAAAGATCAATTGATCGACATTTTCCCAATTTATTTTTTCAGGAAATTGCGTAAAAGCTTCGTATCTGTGTAATCTACAAATAACTTTTTTATTTGCTATTTCAGGCACTTTGTTTGTTGCAAATATTGCTAAGTCATTTGCCCATTCAAGCCAGACTATGTCCGCCCACTTTATCGCTTCTGTTATTTCGTTGCCGTTTGTTGATACTACGAGTTTGACATCGTATCCAAGTGAGAAGGTTTCTACTATGTCTTTTAGGAAGTTGTCTAAGCCAGGTAAGCAAAGAAAGGCTATCTTTGTGTCTTTTTTTATCTTGTTTCTTATTTCCAAGAGCTTCTTTTTCATTTGCGGGTTATTAGTTAGTTGTGCTGCTTTTAGGTAAAATCTTAAAGATGCTAGTTTGCTTCTGTTTTTGAATTCTATGTCTCCTAATAGGTCATAAGTTGCCCAGTCTTTGTTGTGTATCCTCATGAGATATCTCCATGCTTGGCTTTCTTGGTTCATTTCTTTTAGTAGATACCCATAG
>Ga0182240_100280_pt1 | contig 19184 bp, 17 predicted proteins | sample hydfrates4_PW_90_FD_145594 | JGI IMG/M metagenome (GOLD analysis project Ga0182240, IMG submission 145594) | Subsurface microbial communities from deep shales in Texas, USA - hydraulic fracturing test 4_PW_90 | ecosystem: Environmental > Aquatic > Deep subsurface > Shale gas/oil reservoir >...
ATTATCTACATTGAGATATCCTTTAAGTCTACTGTTGCATCTTTCAACTGATGTTCTTTTATTATATCATTTTTGCCACTGACTAGAAGACCTTAAAGGATAGCCATATATTCTTGGATTTTCTTTATAATTGATTTTTAAAGTATATCCATAGTTAGATGATGAGCACCAATTCATCCCAAAGGGACAATTGCATTTACCTAAAGCATGAGGGGATCTAAATTTGAGATAATCTCCATCTTTGCCCCAATATACCAATTTAAATCCTGCGGAGCAGATTGGATTAAAATCTTCATCTTATGTTATTACCATTAGTATCTTTTTTCATTCCCCAGTTAGGGTTGGTTCCATCATCTATAATAGATTTTTTCGGCTTTGCAGCCTCATAAGAATTTAATTTAGTTGAATCAATAGCTACGCTATCGCCATCTATAATATTTAGCTCTTTTGCTTTTATTACCAACTCATGAAATAGTTTTTCCAGTTCATCTGTTTGAGCTAATTTATCTAAAAATCTACTAAATGTAGATTCAGAAGGTACTTTACCAAGAACAGCAAAACCACAACAGTATCTTAAAACAGGATTTTGTTTAAGCTGTAAAACTAAATTTTTTATTGTTTGAATTTTTTCTACTTGCATAGCTATTAAAGCATATATTAAAGATGTTGGCTCATAGCCCTTTGGGCCCTTTGAATCACTAGATTTTCTTAGACTATTAGCTAATTTAGAAACATCAATTTGAGATAAAATCATTTCTAATTTAGTTTCTTGCTGAAATTTTATAATTTCTTCAAAGGAAATCAGACTCATTTGTCGAATATACATTAAGTGGTTTCACTCACTTTGGATGATTTTGGTCTTACTTAATCTATTCGACATGTTGGGGGTGAAACCCTTTTTGTTTACAAAATAAATTTAGTAAAATCAACAATTTAGAAATATGAAATTTGCTCAGTTAAGAAGGTATCTAAGATATATAAAGATACATCGAATGTTTGTATGGAAAATATTAAAAGGTTTGCACAGACAATGAACGATGCTTAAAAATATTAATATAGTAATTTAACTATATCTTTGCCCCATTAGTTATCAAAAACCTAATTAAACCAATGGAACAATTCTAATACCCTGTGTAGACCATGAGAATTGTTTCATTGGTTTTTAATTATTTTTGTTTACCTGAGCACTATAGAAGCTGCAATTGTAAATATATAAACTAAGCTTATCATAACGAAATTTTTTATGGAAATAACAAATGTATCTTTTTTACTCTGCCTTTTAAAAAATAGTTTAATATTTTTATTTGTCGGTATAAAGGTAAGAAGTGTCAATAACGTTAGAGCAGGAGTAATCCCTAGAAGATACAGGGCAATTAAATCAGCATAGATAATATAATATACTGCCTGAAAAACCTTTAGAGCCCTTTCTTTTCCTATATATATGGGTAAAGTATAGCGTTTGTTTTCAATATCATCTTCAATATCACAAATGTTGTTTGCAAGCATAATATTTGCAATCCCATTTATTGTAGGTATAGATATTAAAAAAACATAAATGATTTCAGCAAGATTGATATTGATATTTAATAAGCCCTCATCATAAACCATTAGTAAAATATTTTGATTATATACATGGATATAAACTGATAGAAATACTATTACAAATCCCATAAACAGCCCTGAAAACAATTCGCCAAAGGGTGTTCGGGATATGGGAACAGGTCCGAAGGAATATAAAATGCCTACCGAAAATGACAGAATCCCTAGGATTAGAACGATTACATTTGTTTTTAAAAACAATAGTATTCCAAATACTATTGCAATAGTCAATAATATAAAAATGGTGGCAACTACTGTTGTTTCTTTTAAATTATCTCTTACAATGGCATTATGTTTTTCATAATTATATCCATGGATTTTTATAGCATTTTTATAGTCGTAATAATTGTTTATGGTAGTTGTAACCATATCAAATGTTAATAAGGATATAAACATGATAATAAAGTTAGTAAAATTGAATTCATTAAAACGATAATAGGCATACAATGTTCCTAAAGTAAAAGGAATTACACTGGCAATTTTTGTTTGAATTTCCACCAGCTTTAGAAAGCTTCTTATTGACATTTTTAAGCATCCCCTTATTAATTTAACTTTCCTCGCTAGTTCCTTATAGATATCCTTCAATAATCCTCTTCAGGCTCCGTAGAAGAGCTGTTTTAATAGAAAAAGATTTAGAGGTAAAAACAGCTTTTAGGAGTCGCTTCAGAGGAAACATTGAAGGATATTTAAAGCTATACTGTTAGAGTAACTAGCACAAGAGATTAATTTAGATTTAGTAATTAAAAATATATGATTTGCCTTATAATGGCAATATTATTATATTATTTTAGCATAACTAAATTGGTATGAGAATAAAAATATGCTCGGAGTTAAAGTTTAATTTTCCTAAATAAATACCAAATATGAAAATTCAAAAAAATTATTTTGATTTATCGCAATTTTGTTGCAATTAAGAATTTGTTATAATAAAGTTAATGATACTGAACGAGGGGAGATTTCACATGATTGACTTGCAGAAAAACAAGTTAGAAAATTATAGTAAACTAGAAGCAAATATAAAACAGCTAATAGATTCATCAAACTCAACGGAAAATATGAAAATAATTGAAGGAGATATATATTATAATACAGCAAAAAATTTTGGGTCTAGATTAAGTATTAGAACCTACGATGAACTGATTGAAAAGATTTCCCAGCTAGGAATAGGAAAAGTTAGAATTAAAATGATAACGGATAATAAAATAATAATTCAACTATATGAATGTTTTACATGTAGTGACTTAGATTATTTAGGTAAATCAATATGCTTTTTTGAAGCGGGTATTTTAGCTGGGGCAGTAAGTTCAATAGAAAAGCGAGATATGGATGCTATTGAAATCAGGTGTAATGCACTAGGAAATAGTTTTTGTGAGTTTGAACTAATGGTAAGTGATGAAAATATCAAACCTTTAAATATTCATTCTGGAGAACAAAATAAGGATGTTAATCTATTAAACTTAACATTGCACTCATTAAATCTTGCAAAGAGTTATAAAAAAATAGAAAATACAAGCAAACAATTTCACAATGCTAATCAAAGACTAAATGAAACACTTAAAAACGTTAAAAAGATTAATGAATTTAATGAAGTAATACTAAATAGCATACCGAATTGTTTAGCTTTTATCGATAGGAATGGAGTAGTAATAAGGATAAATAATAAATATAAGAGCTTTTGCTCAAAAAAAAGTTCCCAGTTAGAGAACCGAAACATAAAAGATATAGGTTGGAGAACTAGATATGAAGAAGTATTAAAAACCAATGAACCATCAATTTGGCATGAAACTATAGAGGGAAATGAATATCTTGTATTTGAAAGTCCAATTGACAATGGACAAGGTGTATTAAGACAACTAATTCCTGTGGAGTCAGAGTTTATAAAATTTTTATTAGAAAAGATCAATTTTCTAGAAAAAGAGATGAGATACTACAAAAACAAATTGATGGAAAAGGAAAAAGATAAAATAGATAACATAATCGTTTTTAGTGAAAAAATGAAAAAGACAGTTTACTATATAAAAAAGGTATCTAAGACCGATGCAACTGTTCTCTTAAGAGGAGAAAGTGGTACAGGCAAAAGTATTTTTGCACGAAAAATTCATGAAGAAAGTCTTAGAAAAGACAATCCTTTCGTATACATTGATTGTACTACAATTCCTAAAAACTTTTTTGAAGCTGAATTATTTGGTTATGAACCTGGTGCATTTACAGGAGCTAAAAAAAGTGGGAAAATAGGCAAATTGGAGATGGCAGACGGGGGAACAATCTTCTTAGATGAAATTGGAGAAATACCCCTTGAAACTCAATCAAAACTTCTAAGATTTTTGCAAGAAAGAAAGTTTGAAAAAATAGGTGGAGTAAAGACTCATACAGTAGATGTTAGAGTGATAGCAGCCACAAATCAAGATCTTGAAACAATGGTTAGACTAGGAGATTTTCGTAAAGACCTTTATTATAGATTAAATGTTATCAATATCACTTTACCACCTTTGAGAGATAGGTGGCAAGATATTCCCCATCTAATTAATAAATATATTTTAGATTTTAGTAGGGAGACTGGAGCTGAGGTAAAAGAAGTTAGTGAAGAAGGTATGAAGCTGCTTATTAACTATGAATGGCCAGGTAATGTACGAGAATTAGAAAACGTAGTGAAGAGACTAGTCATATTTTCAGAGGGGAAAGTAATAAGTAAAGAAGAAATATTATCAGAATTAAAATCAAACCAGGATATTGAAAGAGTAACTAATTCTCAGTTAAATGATTCTGATAATAGTGAGAAGGGAATGATAATCAATTTATTAGAAAAATATGATAATAATAAAACTAAAGTTTCAAAAGAGTTAGGAATAACCCGTCAGACTTTATATAATAAAATGAAAAAATATAATATTAATTATTAATGAAAAGGTGTAAAACATTATTTTACAGTGTAAAGACAGATTTTACACTATTAGATTGGCTAAATCAATAAACTCCATGAATTTTCTGAAATATCCCTTATTTTTTTAAAAAAATAAGGGATATTTTTTTGGCATGATTTATGCTTTATATATTTGGAAACGTTTTCGCATTATGATATTTCAAAATTTGGAGGAAGGAGGTTCAGTGTTTCATGGGGTTTCAAGTTAGATTTTTAAAGGCAAATCCAGAATGGTGTATGGGATGTAAAAACTGTGAATTAGCTTGCACATCTAGAAAGATGGCAAAGGCAAATAATAGTCCTAAGTATGAGGTAAAAACCAATATACATATAATTCAGTCCGATGAAATAAAATTTCCAGTATATTGTGAGCATTGTGAAGATGCTTACTGTAAAGAGATATGCCCTGTAAATGCTATTGAGAATAATAACGGAGTCATATATCTAAATACCGAAAAATGTATAGGCTGTGAAATGTGTGTGCAAGCATGTCCATATGGAGTTATAGATATGAGAAAAGCTGATAATAAAAAGATAGCTAGTAAATGCGATATGTGTTTAGATAGACAAAAGAACAATCTAAGTCCAGCTTGTTATTCGGCATGTCCAGTAAAGGCCTTAGAGCTTATATAAATCTAGTCACCATCTTGATACTGAAGTGTCTAATAAATCATATGTAAGGAGGATAAAGATGGCTAGCTGTTATAATGTATCAGATAATTGTTTAATAGATAAAGCCCATAATGAGAATATAGATTTAGTATGGGATCGATATGAAAAAATGAAGCCTCAATGTGGTTTTGGTGAAATGGGAATTTGTTGTCGGATTTGTTTAAAGGGACCTTGCAGAATTGATCCCTATGGAGATGGACCAAAGGAGGGTATTTGTGGGGCAGAAGCAGATACAATAGTAGCTCGAAACTTGGTTAGAATGATTGCATCTGGAACGGCTTCCCATTCATTACATGGGAAGGAAATAGCTAGGACCCTTTTAAATGTTGGTAAAGGTAAAGTAGAAAATTATGAAGTTAAAGATGTAAAAAAACTCAATAAAATTGCTGTAAAATTAGGGATTAAGACCGAAGGAAAGACAGTTAATCAAATAGCTGAAGAAGTTGCAATGGTAAGTTTAATGGATTATAGTAGATTAGAAAATGAACCATGTAACTGGATAAAAACATTAACTGAGCATAGATTAAAAAAGATTCTTGATTTAGGAATAACACCTAATAATATAGAATCAACGGTAACAGATATAATGTCAAGAACCCACATGGGAACCGATGCCAATGCTATGAATATATTATTAGCTGGTTTAAGATGTGCATTGAGTGACTTAGTAGGTATGCAGATTTCTACCAACTTATCTGATGTCTTGTTTGGTACACCTGAACCAATAATTAGTGAATCTAATTTGGGCGTAATCAAAGAAAATGCAGTGAATATAGCCGTACATGGACATAATCCCCTTTTAAGTGAGATTATTGTAGATGTGGCTGATGAGATGCAGGAAGAAGCCATAAAAGCAGGAGCTGAAGAAGGAATAAATATTGTAGGGGTTTGCTGTACAGGAAATGAAGTACTACTTAGAAGGGGTATACCACTTGCAACCAATTACCTATCTCAAGAGTTGGCTATTTTAACTGGAGCTCTAGAAGCTATGGTGGTTGATGTCCAGTGTATCATGCCATCTCTTTCAAAAATAGTATCCTGTTATCATACAGAATTATTCACGACGATGCCAGATGCGAAGATATCTGGGGCAACCCATATAGAATTGAATGAGAAAAATTCAGTAGAAAATGCCAAAGTAATTATAAAGAAGGCTATTAAAAAATATAAAATGCGAGACAAGAACAAGGTTATGATACCAAATAGAAAAAGTAAAGTAATTGCAGGATTTAGTCCTGAATCAATAGTTGATTTATTAAGCAAAATTGATAGAGAAAGACCACTTAAACCTATAATAGATAATATAGTTAATGGAAATATCAAAGGAATTGTATTATTTGCAGGCTGTAATAATGTAAAAATAACTCAAGATCATAACTTTATCACTATGGCTAAAAAATTGATAGAAAATAATATCCTTGTTTTAGCAACAGGATGTGCTGCAGGTGCATATGCAAAAAATGACTTAATGAACTCTGAAGCCACATACAAATACGCAGGTAATGAATTAAAGGAATTGCTTACCCTATTAGGGAAGGAAGCTGGATTAGATGTACCTTTACCACCTGTTTTACACATGGGGTCATGTGTTGATAATACCCGTGGAGTTGAATTAGCTGTTGCACTGGCTAATGAATTAGGTGTTGATTTAGACCAATTGCCACTAGTAGCTTCAGCTCCAGAACTAATGAGTGAAAAAGCAATTTCAATAGGAACTTGGGTAGCCACTATTGGAATACCAGTTCATGTAGGATTGTTACCTTTTGTAGGAGGAAGTGCATTTACTGTAGAGGTACTTACATCAAAGCTAAGAGAACTACTTGGAGGTTACTTTATAGTAGAAGAAAATCCAGTAGAGGCAGCTACAATACTAACGCAGATTATTGAAGAAAAGAGAAAGAATTTAGGAATTGAAATTACTGTAAATGAATCAAATGAGGTGATTTCATGAAACAAGTTATAGAGGCTTTTGATGATATAGATATATGTTTAGAATGTGGTAAACCAATTAAAGTAGTTAAGCTTAAATATATAAAAAAGAAAATTGTAAACATTTCGGATGAAGACTTAATGAGATTTAAATATTGTAATCAATGCAAGAGAAAAATCACAGTAAGAACTTAGAGGAAGGGGTAATTGTATGAAAATAGCCTTAACAGGAAAAGGTGGAGTTGGAAAGACAACCATATCAGCTCTAATGGCAAGGAGACTAGCAGAAAGGGATTTCAATGTACTGGCTATTGACGCTGATTTTGATGCAAATTTTGCCTCTGCCTTAGGAATAAATATCGATAAAGTTCAGATAAAGCCAATTTCAGAAATGGAAAAGCTGATTGAAGAAAAAATGGGAACTAGCGAAGATGCGGGAAGAGGACTATATACATTAAATCCCTTTGTAGGAGATATACCTAGTAAATTTTCTATAAATCATAAAGGTGTCAATTTTTTAGCTGTAGGAACTGTAAAAAAAGGGGGAGAAGGCTGTTATTGTGCTGAAAATAAATTGATAAAAAGGCTTATTAACTACATCGTATTAAAAAGTGATGAAACAGTTATTATGGATATGGAAGCTGGTTTAGAGCATATATCGAGAGGAACAGCTAAGGGAATTGATTTGTTTTTAATAGTAGTTGAGCCGGGACTTAGAAGTTTACAAACAGCCAAAAAGATAAAGGAGATGGCCAGTGATATAGGAGTTAAAAATATCTATGCAATAGCCAATAAACTACGATTAAATGATGAACTGGATTTCATAAAAAATTATCTGAAAGATATAGAGATTATTGGCAGCATTTATCTTAATAACTCTATAGCAAAAGCTGATCTTAAAGGAATATCTCCTGCAGACATTACAGATAATGAAATAATAAATACTATAGATGATATAATTGACAAATGTTATAAAATATTTTAGTTTACCTGGGCATTTGAAGCATATTATGTTTCAAATGTCCTTTATGATTTAGTCGGTATTTTGAGGTTTCTATTTTTTGTATTTTGCTAATGTGATTTTTACCTTGGAATAATATGGAGCAAGTTAACGTCTATGATAAAGGTATATAAATAGTTATTATACTGCAAATTGATATTAAGGTGATTTTTCTGACAAAATTTGATTGACTTTCTATAGTATCTGTCCTTGCTTAAGACTTATTTTCGGGATGATTCATTATCATTTATTATCTGTTTAGGATATCGTAAAGTTGTGATGAACCCATTTAATACTTTTGGATTAAGACTCATGAGTTAAATAGGTGAAGATATGTTTACATACTTATAAAATAGCATTTGGCCTAGCAACCATAAGGTATAGTAAAAACAATTGTAAATTTAAGTAAACCTGTAATTGCTATGGTAAATGGTGTAGCGGCCGGCGCTGGATTTAACATAGTGTTGGCATGTGACATAGTTATTTGTGCAAAGTCAGCACGGTTTGCACAAAGTTTTTCTAAAATAGGGCTTATTCCTGATTGCGGCGGAACATATTTACTACCAAGAGCCATGGGTTTGCATAAGGCTAAAGAATTGATGTTTACTGCAGATTTAATTAGCTCAGATGATGCAAAGCAGTATGGTTTTGTTAATTATCTTGTTGAAGACGAGGATTTAACAGAAACAACGTATAAATTTGCTAAAAAATTGGCATCTTCAGTCCCTGTGGCACTAAGATTTATAAAGAAAATATTAAATCAAAGTTACGAGCTTAGTTTGGACAGCGCCTTAAAACTTGAAGCCAGCTTGCAGAGTTTTTGTATACAAACAAAGGATAGTAAAGAAGGGATACAAGCATTTAAACAAAAGAGAGCCCCTGTTTTTATTGGAAAATAATATTTAAAACTTACGTTGTTTATAAAAACCATGATGCAAATTACTTTGATATATTAATCTTTGAATTTCTAAGTCGATTTAAAGGGTATATGTTCCCTATCTATATTTTTAGGGATTGAAGCTTGTAAAAAGGGTAAAACTGTTTACTTTTTTACTGCTGCAAGTCGAAGTAATGCTCAGACTTATATGTAAATATGGAGTCTCAAAAGGATTGAAAAGAGCTTAGTAAAAAAACCTTTACATTTAAGATGCTTGAAGAAATCGAGAAAAAGGACACACAAACACTACCTTAGATTAATGATATAAATAATTACCATAACCACGTAGATTGATGGAAGTATCAATCTGTAGTTTTTATATAAATCCTTAAGCTTAACGTCAAAATATTCTAATGTAAGAACTTGACACAAATGTATTGGAGAAATGTAATAGAATAAAAAACCACTAGTGTATATGAACATAGCATACATAAGTTTTGTGTTATAGTCTGGTGCTAAGGGTAAAATCATTGGAAATAGAATTGCTATAGTAGGCTGTGTTGACCCAAGGGATAGAGAGATTGCTGAGGCGGCAATAATTATCAATAACTCTATAGGAAGCCCCTTTTCTAACATTAAATTTAATTGTAAATAAAGTTCATCTAAATCACTAACTACATTCTTATAGATCATAATTCCCAAAATAGCTATAATCATGGAAGGCTTGATTCCCTCATATATAGTTTTTAGTAGGTTTTCTTTATGATGGTATTTGCTATTATGTTTTTTATCGTATAAATTTATTATTATACTTACTAGTATTCCAACTATAAGGGATAGATAAAAGGGGATATTTAATATTATGACTCCTAGTAAACTTATCAAAATAGGTGAAGAGTAGATAATAAAATTAAATATTGATTGTAAATACTCCTTAGAACTTATTCTATCAGGTCTTTGCTCTGTATGTCCTCTAAGATAGAAAATATAACCTAGTATGTATATAGCTATAGAAATAGGAAATTGAAGCTTTACGAAATCCATGACATCGAACTCACCTATCTTAGAAGCCATAATGATAGATGTTGATAAAGGAAACATGAAATAGAGAGCATGCCTAAATATCAGATTAATAGCGGCACGTTTATTTTTAGATATATCTAGTTTTTCCCCCAGCTTTTCAACTACTGGACAAGACATAAGTGCCCCACCTGTAACAAGTAGTGTTCCGATGATTGCTGGTGCTAAAAGTATAGTAAGTTTAGCACTTCTAAGCATTTTTTCGAGGGCTAAAATCATTCGGTCTAGTATTTCATACTTATTCATTAAATGTCCTAGGATAGAAATAAGAAGTACAATGACAACTAGAGTAATAGTTGTAGAGTCTAGGATAGTTTCAAAAATGATTTGTAATATGTATAATAATCCTTTCTTATTTAAAAGGGCCAATAATGTAGCTCCAATCATCAAGGAATATCCTATATTTACCTTCTTACTTACTAGCAATAATATAATAGCCATTGAAAGAATTAATGAAAAAAATACCATGATACTCACCTGCCTATATCTATAATTTACTTTATAATAACTTAATTTTAGATAAAAGTCGAGAATGTGATGCAAAGTTGATGTAGAGAGGTAAAAACAGCTCTTCAAAGTCGCTTCAGAGAAAACATTGAAGGATATTTAAAGCTATACTGTTAGAGTAACTAGCACAAGAGGTTAAATTATTATATAATTTAATTATATTTTCTACTTCAACTATGGTAAATCCTCAAGAAAATAAGTAATTTTTTAATCTTAAACTTGTTTATGTATAACAATATTTAAAAATTAAGCTTTGTTATAGTTCTATGTTGACTTTTAAGTGGCAAACTATATTAACAATATTATTTAATACAGTATAAAATTAAAGAGAATAAAAAAGAGCAAAATAATAATTACAGAGGAGCTGAATAAAAGATGGAGAAATATAAGGTTTGGATTATGCTAATTTTATGTAATTTATTTTGGGCAGGGAATTATGTCTTTGGAAAGTATGTGGTTGCAGAGATGACACCACTATGGATTACCTTTTCACGTTGGATGTTTGCATGTCTTTTATTATTTCCTATAGCATATTATGCTGAAAAACCAAAATGGGAAATAGCAATTAAATCATGGCCTTTGCTTGCTAGTATGGGAGTTTTAGGAGTTATCGGTTATAACTTCACCCTTTATTCAGCTCTGGATTATACATCCTCTACAAATGCAGCATTGGTAAGCTCCTTAAATCCTGGGGTAATACTAGTGTTTTCTGTTATTTTATTTCGCGAAAAGATTTCAACTATAAAAGTATTAGGCATTATTATTTCGATAATAGGGGTTTTAGTAATTCTTACTCGAGGAAATCTAGGGCAAATTTTTCAGATGTCATATAATAAAGGGGATTTAATAATGCTAGTGGCTATTGTAGTATGGGCTATATACTCGATTTTAGCCAAACGACTTAAAGATATTCCACCTATCACTGCTACGGCAATATCTGCTTTGTTTGCTACCTTTATGATGGCACCTTTTGCCATTTATCAAGGGATTGATATGGCTGAAATAAGTCCTGTAGCTATGATGGGAATCCTTTATATGGCCATTTTTCCATCAGTTGGTTCTTTTATTTTTTGGAATATGTCTGTTAGAGAAATCGGAGCCAGTCAAGCAGGAATCTTTTTAAATTTAATTCCCGTTTTTACAGCTATTATTAGTTGGATACTTGGTGAAAAGATTACAGTAGCACAAGTAAGCGGAGGCCTTATAGTCTTTATAGGCGTATATTTAACAACCGGAATGCTAGAACAAAGATTGGAGAAAAATAAAATATAGTTATAGCCTATACTAGAAATGTCAAAAAAAGTTAGGTTTCATAACTTTTTCTTTTACGTTGAAATATCAATAATTGTATTTTAAGTGATATTATTTTTCATTCTCATGACTAAATTAATTTGCCTTGCTAACTCCTTATAGATATCCTTCAATAATCCTCTTCAGGTTCCGTAGAAGAGTTGTTTTAATAGAAAAGATTTAGAGGTAAAAAAGGTTCTTCAAAGTCGCTTCAGAGGAAACATTGAAGGATATTTAAAGCTATACTGTTAGAGTAACTAGCACAAGACGTTAAATTAAGTGGTTGAAGGGTACAAAATCCTGTTGCATATTTAATATCAGTTTCTTCATGACTGTGGGTTTCTTCAAAAGAGGATTTTGCATGAAATATAGTCATGAAAATCATTTTTTTATTGACAAAATCAAATAAACATATTATTATTTAGTAGACGACCGGTCTACTATTGTATTATGATGAAAGTGTGAGTAAAGTGAACAAGAAAGAAATGATTATCGTAGCAGCCGCAGATATGATACATCAATATGGATACAATAATGTAGGAATTAAAAAAATACTTGATGAAACTAAAATTCCTAAGGGGTCTTTTTACTATTATTTTGACAGCAAAGAAGATTTGGGTATGAACGTTATAGAGTTTTATATAAACGAAACTAAAAAATTATTTAGTATGTTTGATAAAAATATTACCGGATTAAAGAATTTTTTTAGATGCTATTTTAAAAAGTTCGAAGAATTTGGTTGTAAAAGAGGATGTCCTATTGGAAACTTGGTATTGGAATTATCCGATATAAACGAGAACTTTAGATTGAAGCTGCTTGAATGGAGCGCTTTTCTAGAAAAAGAGATTTATGAAATATTAAAAAATAGTGATTTAGAAAATAATATCGACGCAAAGTCTTTTTCTTCCTTTATTATTTCTAATTTTGAAGGTGCTTTATTAAAAGCAAAGCTAGAAAAAAGTTTAAAACCGATTGATGAATTTAATTATTATATTTTTGAAGTTTTACTAAAAGAAAAAGAGGAGGAATAATGATGAACGAAAAAGATAAAATTAAAGAAGTCATTAAGAATCATAACCTAATGTGCGTAAGTACTGTTGATGAAAAGGGCATGCCAAAAGCAAGATCTGTAGATTATGCAATGGGTGAAAATGAATCTATCTTGTATTTTATAACAAATAAGGCAACTGATAAAGTAAAAGAAATAAAGAATAACAACAATGTTTTTGTAGTTATAGATCATGACTGTGACTCAATGGAAGAATTGCAGCAGCTTAGATACATAAAAGCAACGGGAAAAGCCTATATTAGTGAAACGCCAGAAGAAACTCAAAAAGCCTTTAAATATATACTTCAAAAGTTTCCATATTTAAAAGACCTTCCCGGGGATCCAAGCGATTTTGTGGGAGTAAGAGTGGAACTTGATAAAGTTACTTTAACAGATAACACGGTTCAATTCGGTTATATGGAGGACGTTTCATATAGATAATTTAAATTTATAAATATATGTATACTAACAAAGGATACTCCATTAAAGAGTATCCTTTGTTAGTGTTTATAAACATACTTTATTTCAAAAACGATGAAGGGAGAGTGATAATGTGAATAAAGAAAAGGTTAGAGAATATTTTTTAAGTAAGCCTGGGGCAACTGAAGAGAAGCCCTTTAACATTCCAGTTCCAGTATTTAAGGTTGGAAATAAGATGTTTGGGCTTATAAATATCCATGAACCTGATAGACCCAGTATTAATTTAAAACATCCAAAGGATAAAATTCATGAGCTCCGTTCAGTATTTAAAGATATTAAACCCGGGTATCACATGAATAAGGACAATTGGAATACTGTGTATCTAGATGGAGACTTGGAGGAGGATTTCATAAAGGAGTTAATAGATATTTCCTATGATTTGGTTTTTAGTTCATTGCCAAAAAAGAAGCAAAAAGAAATTATGAACTAGGTGTACTTCTAGTCAAATTTTTTATGATCAAAGATCTTTACTGGAGTATTGTTTATAAAGGAATAGTCCTAATCAAGAGCTATCCAATTCACCCTGATGATAATTAGGGTGTTTTTAGGTTACATAAAAAATTAAAGAAAAATAGGAAAACGTATTGACTAACTTGTACGTACAAGATATAATTAATTTATCAAAACAACTTGTACGTACAAGATAGCAAAAAGAAAAGGTTTTCAATGACAGAGTATTAAAAAATGACCAAAATAATATAGAGCGGAGGTTTTTTAGCATGAGCAAGTTTTCTAATGAAGCACAGCAATTATTAGAATATATTGGTGGCAAAGAAAATATAGCTGCAGTATCGCATTGTGCAACACGTATGCGTTTTGTATTAAATGATAATAAAAAAGCAGACGTTGAAAAAATTAAAGGAATAAAAATAGTAAAGGGTACATTTACACAATCAGGCCAATTTCAAGTGATAATTGGAAATGAAGTTTCAAATTTTTACAATGAATTTGTAAAAATTTCAGGGGTAGATGGCGTAAGTAAAGATGAAGCTAAAAAAGTAGGAAGAAAAAATATGAATATGTTACAAAGATTGATATCACATTTAGGAGAAATCTTTGCTCCGTTAATTCCAGCTATTGTTGTTGGTGGTCTTATCTTAGGTTTTCGTAATGTTATTGGAGATATTAAGTTATTGGAAGAAGGAACTAAAACTTTAACACAATCTTCACAATTTTGGGCAGGTGTACACCATTTTCTATGGTTGATTGGTGAAGCTATATTTTTCTTCCTACCAGTAGGAATTACGTGGTCAATTTCTAAGAAGATGGGAACTACTCAAATTTTAGGGATTGTATTAGGTATTACTTTAGTTTCTCCACAGCTTTTAAACGCTTATGCTGTAGCAGGTGGTGCTGAGCCACCAGTTTGGGATTTTGGTTTCGCACAAGTAAAAATGATTGGTTATCAAGCTCAAGTTATTCCAGCAATATTAGCAAGTTTTCTTTTAGCCAACTTAGAAATTTGGATACGTAAGATTTCACCGAGCTATATTTCAATGATTGTAGTTCCATTTTTTGCATTAGTACCAACTGTTTTATTAGCACATGTAGTATTAGGACCAGTAGGTTGGAAAATCGGTTCAGTTATTTCAGATATTGTGTATTCAGGATTAACTTCTGCATTTGGATGGTTATTTGCTGCGCTGTTTGGTTTTGCATATGCACCATTAGTAATAACTGGGCTGCACCACATGACCAATGCTATAGATTTACAATTATTGAGTGAATTAGGTGGAACAAACTTGTGGCCAATGATTGCATTATCAAATATTGCTCAAGGTTCCGCTGTTTTAGGAATGATTTATATTAATAGAAAAGATGAAGAAGAAAAGCAGGTATCTATCCCAGCGGCTATATCATGTTATTTAGGAGTAACTGAACCAGCTATGTTTGGTATCAATTTAAAATATGTTTATCCATTTTTCGCCGCTATGATTGGCTCGGCTATTGCAGCTGTTTTATCGGTAGGTGCGGGAGTTATGGCTAACTCAATCGGAGTTGGAGGATTACCAGGTATATTATCAATAAAACCACAATACATGATAATATTTGCTTTAGCAATGTTAGTTGCTGTTGTTGTACCTTTTATATTAACAGTTTTCTTTGCTAAAAGGAAAAGAGTAGCTTTAAAATAATTTTAAAAGTAAAAATAATTGAGGTGGGAGTTTAGTCCCCCTTTTTTTCTGTTATAGTATGAGTTGTAAAAATTGAAGGAGTAGATTTGTTATGAAGGATTTTAAAAAGAGTGTAATTTATCAAATATATCCCAAGTCATTTAATGATTCTAATAAAGATGGATTTGGTGACTTAAAGGGTGTAACTGAAAAGTTGGACTATTTAGAAACTTTAGGTGTAGATTATATATGGTTGACGCCTTTTTACATTTCGCCTCAAAATGATAATGGGTATGATGTTGCAGATTATTATAACATTGATTCACGTTTTGGAACCATGAAGGATTTTGAGGAACTAGTGTCTGAAGCAGACAAACGAGGAATAGGTCTAATGTTAGACATGGTATTTAATCATACATCTACAGAGCATAGATGGTTTAAAAAAGCCATAGATGGAGATGAAAAATATAAAAGATACTACATTTTTAAAAAAGGTAAAAATGGAAAAGAACCAACCAATTGGTTATCTAAATTTGGAGGTTCAGCTTGGGAATATGTAAAAGAATTTGATGAATATTATCTACATTTATATGATGTTACCCAAGCCGATCTCAACTGGGAAAATGAAGAAGTCAAAAAAGAGATTTTTGATATAGTGAATTTTTGGATTGCAAAAGGAGTAAAGGGATTCCGTTTTGATGTTATTAACTTGATTTCAAAGCCTGACAAATACGAAGATGATTATGAAGGAGATGGTCGTCGCTTTTATACAGATGGTCCTCGCATTCATAAGTATCTTAAAGAATTAAATAAAGAAACCTATGGGAAGCATGAAGATATTATTACAGTTGGAGAAATGTCATCCACAACTATAGATAATTGTATAAAATACTCAAATCCTGAAGAAAAAGAGTTGTCAATGGTATTTAACTTTCATCATCTAAAGGTTGATTATGAAAATGGTGATAAATGGACATTAATGGACTTTGATTTTATAAAGCTTAAGCAAATCTTTGGTAATTGGCAAGTTGGGATGCAAGAAGGTAATGGATGGAATGCAGTATTTTGGTGTAATCATGATCAACCCCGTATTGTATCACGCTTTGGTGATGATAAAAAATATCATAAAGAGTCAGCTAAAATGTTAGCTACTGTAATACACATGTTAAGGGGTACCCCCTACATTTATCAAGGTGAAGAAATCGGCATGACGAATCCTTACTTTGATAGGATTGATTTATATAAAGATGTGGAATCAATTAATTACTACAATATATTAAAGCATGAAGGAAAAGATGAAGAGGAAATAATTAAAATATTGCAATCAAAGTCCCGTGACAACTCTCGAACACCAATGCAATGGAATAGTGATAAAGACGCAGGATTTACTGCAGGAACTCCATGGATTTCCGTGGCTGGAAATTATAAAGAAATAAACGTAGAAAAGGCTCTGGAAGATAAAGATTCTATATTTTATCACTATAAAAAGTTAATAAATTTAAGAAAAGAATATGATATCATTGCGTATGGGGACTTCAATATGATATTAAAGGAACACAGGGATATATTTGCCTATTTAAGAGAGTATGGGAATGAAAAGCTGTTGGTAATTAATAATTTTTACGGAAAAGATACATTGTTTAAAATGCCCGAGGAACTAAACTTTGATGAATATAAAAGTAAAATTTTAATTTCTAATTATGGTGATTCACCAAAGGAATTCAACAAAATTGACCTAAGACCCTATGAATCTATTGTTTATCACCTTGAAAAATAACGGCAAAATTGCTAAACTGTTTTAAGGGGATAAAGTATGGATAAAAAATATTTAAATATTTATAACGAAATATTAAACAAGATAGAAAATAATCAATTTAAGCCTAACTCAAAACTTCCATCTGAAAATGACTTTATGAAAGAGTATGAAGTATCTAGATCTACAATAAGAAATGCACTAAACTTACTGGAGCAAAATGGTTATATCCAGAAAATAAAAGGAAAAGGTTCCTTTGTTTTAGATATAAACAAGTTTGATTTTCCCGTTTCAGGTCTAATAAGCTTCAAGGAATTAAGTAAAAAGATGAACTTGAAAGCAAATACAATTTTAAAGGAATTAGAGGTAATAAAACCTGATAATTTCTTGATGAAACAGTTACAAATATCAGCAAGTGAAGATATTTGGAAGGTAATAAGAGTAAGGGAAATAGATGGTAAAAAAATAATTTTAGATAAGGATTATTTTAATAAAAGGTTTGTACCTTTATTAACTAAAGACATATGTGAAGATTCTATATATGAATATTTAGAAAATGAGCTAGGTCTTAAGATTAGTTTTGCTAAAAAGGAAATAACAGTTCAAATAGCTACGGATGAGGACAAAAAGTATCTAGATTTAGAAAATTATAATATAATTGTAGTTGTGAGAAATTATATTTATTTAGATGATACCAGTCTTTTTCAATACGGGGAGTCTAGACATAGACCGGATAAATTTAAATTTGTAGATTTTGCTAGAAGAAATAACGAAATTATAAAAGTCTGATTCATTTTTGATTTATATAAATACAGACTTGGGGATAAAATAAAGATAGAAGTAATTAGAAATAGATTAAAAATAAAGATTTATGTAAAATTTAAAATTTATTATAAAAAGTAATCAAGGCTCAGGCTGACATCGAACAGAGCCTTGTTTTTATATATGGTTTAATTATTTATTTTAATAAAAATGGTGTATGATCTATTGATTTAAGGTTTGAATCACTTCTTTGAACTAACAAAGCGTCGCTAGATGCTTTTGTTCTAGAAAAGATTTAGAGATAAAAATAGCTCTTGAAAGTCGCTTCAGAGGAAACATTCTAAATTATTTAACTTGGAATTCTAGTTTCACATGGAACAGATGTTTGACATTTACCACATCCGTATCGGGGTTCAAATTTCTTTTTCATAGCATTAACAAAATCAGCACAAGGAGAATGGTCCTTGCCATTTTTAGAGATTGCAAATACAGGGCAACGTTTAATGCATGCACCACAGTTATTGCAGTATTCATATATATCTTGATAAGGGCGCACTGTAGGAGATAGAGAAAGATCGGTAATTACACTTCCAAATCTACCGGCACAACCTTTTTTAGTTATAAAAGATTTTCCCAAATTAAATGTACCTAGACCTGCAATATAGGCTACGTGTCTTTCAGACCAATTGCTGCGTCTATCAGTAACTTTATAGCGTGGATCATGGAGAGGTGCAATTGCTTTACCCCCTGATTTAATAATTTCTTCTGTTAAGAACTTTCGCATAGCGTTATTGAAAGCTTCTCCTTCTATCCTACCATAAAGCCATTCGGTAGATGGAAGACCATCATTTGCATGGTTAGATTGCCGAACCCTTAAACTAAAGGGCAGAAAATATGAAATGACTGTTTTGGCTTTAGGAAGCCATTCGGTGGGAGTCATATGATGTGGGCCAACAACTTCTTTATGTTTTAATTTTATAAACAAAGGATCATTTGCTGAGGCAATACCTACTAGTGGTTCTTGAAAAATAACCATATCACTTAACTCAGGAACTTTGTTAAGTGGATTTCCACTGATAAAATCTGCTAAGAGACGAGCTATACTATTTATATCATTCATTTTCCATTCCTCCTTAATTAATACTATTAAAAT
>Ga0182240_100281_pt1 | contig 19001 bp, 19 predicted proteins | sample hydfrates4_PW_90_FD_145594 | JGI IMG/M metagenome (GOLD analysis project Ga0182240, IMG submission 145594) | Subsurface microbial communities from deep shales in Texas, USA - hydraulic fracturing test 4_PW_90 | ecosystem: Environmental > Aquatic > Deep subsurface > Shale gas/oil reservoir >...
ACTTCTATATGAAGAGAAGCGGATTTAATGGATTCTTTGGATTTGTACAAGTACGATTTGTAAGCATCGATGAGCCCTTTCACTTCTTCGTTGAGAATACAACTTTTCTTGGCTTTTTCAAAAAAACTTTCTTTTACCTGATCTGTCATCAATTTGGCGGCTTTGATATTGATCAAATCTGATAACGAGGATAAAACTATTGAAAGGTTCTCTTTGGTTAATTCCAAACTGTCTTCAAAATTTATAGCGTTTACGGTAGAAGGGGTTTTGAGTATTTCAATCATTAATTTGGCATTTTTTTCGCATATGTCTCCCATGTTTTCAAATATTTGAACTAATTTGGAGCTCATGAAACAAGCTTTTAAGTAAATGCCTGTGTAATTACCAGATGACAATAAAATAACGCTTTCATAATTTAGGCTTGCTTCGATGAAATCTAATCTATCGTCTTGATTTATTATTTCTTTTGCTAATTTATCGTTTCTTTCTATATAGGCATCCCCAAATTTATAGTACATTTCTTGAACTATTCTGCCCATTCTCAAGACATTATTCAAATATCGTGTCAATCGATTTAAACTGATGCTGTTGATTTGGCTGACATTCTCTTTTTTGAACAAATTATATGCCTCCTAAAATCATTCAAACCTTCTGCCAAACCCTAATTTTTTATCCAGCGCATTGAGATAATTGTTCCCGTTTCTTTGGGCTAGCTTTATCGTCATCTCACTGGAAGTCACAAATATTGACATCCCTGGTTCCATCCTATGAATGATATCTCCATCACCGGTTACATATGCAAAGCCCTTACTCATGTTTTTCAAAATGATCTCTATCTTTTGTGTAGGAGGGGCTATGAAAGGCCTAATGTTGAGGGCATGGGCAGCTAACGGTATGAGTTGGACAACATTGAGTTCAGGGTGAATTATAGGACCTCCAGCAGATAAGGCGTACGCAGTGGATCCAGTCGGTGTTGATACAATTAATCCGTCTCCGGCGAATGAAAATAAAATGTGTTCCTCAATTTTTACATCAACGTTCATCGTGCCTAGTGGCTGGCTTTTCAATAAAACGATATCGTTTAAAACAACAACTTTTTTGGTACCTACATGGCATTCCAAAAGGTGCCGAAATGAAAAAGAAATGTTTTCTTTTTGTATATCTTCGATCAATTCTTTTATCTCAGAACTGGAATAAGAACTCAAAAACCCTAAATTTCCTGTATTAACTGCTATTACAGGTTTTGAAAATATTGCGGCTATTTCAGCTATTTTCAAAACTGTCCCATCGCCCCCAAAAACAACGAAAAAATCAGCTGCTTGGGCTTGTTTTTCCTCCACAGTAGAACCCGCCGCAGCGTAACCAAGAACCTCTATATTGCTTTCATTAAAAGGTCTTAATATGTTTTCTTCAAGGTTATCGTTAGAAAGCTTAAGTGGATTGTAAAAGATAAAGATCTTCATATAAAATTACATCCCAATCCTATAACCTAACTCCAATAGAGTTTGTACCAAAAATCTATCTAAAAACATCAATATCAAAAAAGCAATCATTGGAGATAGATCGATGTTTCCTATTACTGTGGGTATAAACCTTCTTATTGGATTCAAAATTATATTGGCAACTGAATCAACAAAACCTCGAAATCTGTTGTATTGGAAGGGCATTATGAAACTTAATAAAGCGGATACAATTATACAAAATTCAAAAAATACTATTACTATTCTTAATATACTTGCTAATGCTATTAAAAGATTTGCTATTACGAACATGTTTCCCTCCTTTTGTTATCGTTAAAAACTCTAAAACTTTGTGTCAGCGCCCCTTCGCCCCGTTGCCCGCCCATAAGGATAAAAAGGGTAAATCCTTCAATGCCTTGTTTTAGCGCCCCTTCGCCCCGCAGCCCACCCTTCTAAGGAAAGGAAATCTTTATCCTTTCGCCCCGTTGCCCGCCCTTCTAAAGATATCTGTTGCCAAAGATTCTTGTTCCTATTCTTAAAAGAGTGGCTCCTTCTTCTATGGCTATTTTGTAATCGTTAGTCATCCCCATAGATAATTCCTTTATTGAAGGGTATTTTTTATTTAGGTTGTCTCTAAGTTCCTTTAAGCTTCGAAAGACATTTCTTATAACATCAACGTTGTCAGTATAAGGAGCCATTGTCATTAAACCAATTATTTTTATATTTTTAAAAGATGTTGCATCTTGCAAAAATGTATCTACTTTACTTGGAATGAGTCCGGCTTTTGATTGTTCACCAGATATATTGATTTCTAAAAGAACTTTTTGTGTTTTATTTATTTCTTCGGCTCTTTTTTGAATTTCCTTTATTTCTTTCATTCTCCAAACTGAATGTATGTATTCTGCGATAGGAACGATGTATTTTATTTTGTTGGTTTGTATCCTGCCTATGAAATGCCATACAATGTCAAGATTTTTGAGATCTTCATATTTTTCTCTTAATTCCTGAGCCTTATTTTCTCCAAAATCTCTATGACCTTCCTCGTATAATGTTTTTATGTAATCACTTGGAAAATTCTTTGATACAGCAACTAATTTTATAGAATTCAGATCTCTATCTGATTTTTCAGCAACTTCTCGTATCTCATTTAACAAGGTGTGATAATTATCTATTAAAAAATTATTCATTAAACTCCCCCCATAAACTAATATTTTGATTGGAAGATTTTGGGGTGTAATTCAATTTTTTATAAGCTTTTTCAGTTGCTACCCTACCACGTGGGGTCCTGATAATGAAACCTGCTTGTAGTAGAAATGGTTCATAGACCTCGCTGATTGAATCGGGCTCTATCCCAATCGATGAAGCTAGGGCATTTACACCCACCGGCCCACCTTCATAGTTTTCTATTATAGTTTTAAGAATTTTTCTATCCATTTTATCTAAGCCATCTTCATCCATTTCTAATAATTTCATTGTGTTGTCCACATCTTCAGTTTCTATGACGTTTTTTCCAGAAACTTGAACAAAATCTCTAACTCTTCTCAACAGTCTGTTGGCTATCCTGGGCGTTCCTCGAGACCTTTGGGCTAAAATAAGTGATGCATCTTCTTTTATTTTTATATTGAGTATCTCTGCACTTCTTTTTATGATTAAGTTGAGGTCTTTTGGAGAGTAGAAATCAACTTCCAAAATTATGCCAAACCTACTTCTCAATGGTGGAGCTATAAGGCCTAATCTCGTAGTAGCACCCACCAAGGTGAAAGGTTGTAAGTCAATCCTAATAGAACGAGCAGAAGGTCCCTTCCCTATAACAATGTCAAGTTGAAAATCCTCCATAGCTGAGTATAAGATTTCTTCCACGGTTCTATTCAGCCTGTGGATCTCGTCTATAAATAGTACGTCGCCATTTTCTAGGTTGGTTAAAATGGCGGCGAGGTCTCCTGCTTTTTCGATTACTGGACCGCTTGTAATTTGCAAATTAGCACCTAACTCGTTTGAAATTACATAAGCTAAGGTTGTTTTACCTAAACCAGGAGGACCTGCTAAAACTACATGGTCCATTGCTTCTTTTCTTATTTTAGCGGCTTCTATCGCGACCTCTAACTTTTTTTTTATGTTGTCCTGGCCGATAAACTCATTCAAGTAATTTGGCCTTAATTTCTTTGATCCTGTATCCTCTCCAATAAAAGAGGGATCCAGTAACCTCTTTGGATTTGTATTTTCTTTTTCGATCATATTAAAAACTCCTTAGAATCTTATGGGTAAACTCTGTAAAGTGTCCTTGCAAAAGGTATAGCTTCCCTTATGTGTTCTAATCCACATATCCAAGCTACTGTTCTTTCAACTCCTAAACCAAAACCACTGTGTGGAACACTTCCAAACTTTCTTAAATCTATGTACCATTGGTATTGATCTAGAGGAAGATTAAATTCTTTTAATCTGTCCATTAGGACTGATTCTTCCCATATTCTTTCAGAACCCCCTATTATTTCACCATAACCCTCGGGGGCAAGTAAGTCATCACAGAGTACAACGTCAGGATTGGTTTCATCAGGTTGCATATAGAAAGCTTTAGCTTTCCTAGGATATTTCTCCACAAAGAGAGGTTTTTCAAATTGGGAAGCAAGTGCACTTTCTTCATCTGCTCCGAAATCTTCTCCCCATTCTATTTCAAAACCTTTTTTCTTCAGGAAATCAATCGCTTGTGTGTATGTCATTCTTTCAAAAGGCGGCTTAATTTTTTGTAGTTTATTTGTATCCCTACCAATTTCTTTTAGATCATCTGAAGCATTTTCTAATACCCTTTGCATTATGAAAGAAACTAAGTTTTCTTGTAATTTGATATTGTCTTCATGTTTATAAAAAGCTACTTCGGCTTCATTCATCCAAAATTCGATTAAATGTCTTCTTGTTTTTGATTTTTCGGACCTAAATGTAGGACCAAGGTTGTACACCTTGCCAAAAGACATCGCCGCAGCTTCTAAGTAAAGTTGACCAGTTTGTGCTAGATACACCTCTCCATAATCGAAATAGTCTAATTTGAATGTGTTACCGGCAGATTCTCCTATAGAACCGGTAAATATGGGGGTGTCTATCAAAGTAAAATCATTTTGATTATAAAAATCCCTAATTGCCTTTAAAATTTCGTTTCTAATTTTTAAAATATGAAACTGTCTTCTCGATCTGATCCATAGATGTCTGTTTTCCATTAGAAAGTCTATGCCATGTTCTTTTTTAGAAATGGGATAGTCTTCAATGGGTTCTTGTATTTTTTTGAAAGAAGTTATGTGTAATTCAACGTTTTCAGGAGATCTTTCGTCTTTTTTTATGGTTCCTTGTAATATTATGCTACTTTCCATCTTTATTTTCCTGATGTTTTCAAAGGTTTCATCATCAAAATTTTTCTTTTCAGCTATTCCTTGAATAAAACCTGTTCCATCCCTTAACTGTAAGAAAGCTATTTTACCGCTGCTTCTTTTGTTCCATACCCATCCCCGAAATTCTACTGTTTGATCGATGTGTTTTTTGAAGTCTTTTACATATACCCATTTTGGATCCATGCTTTCACCTCCAAGCGTTAAGGGGGTTCCCCCCTTAAGATCCCCAAAACCTAATTTTGTTTTAAAATATTTTTTTGCATAAGGATAAAAAGGGTAAATCCCTCAATGCTCTGTTTTAGCGCCCTCCGCCCCGCTTCCCACCCATAAGGATGAGTGGGGCTCTGCCCTGCTCATTTATCCCTCTTTGAGTGTTTCATACTCTTTGGCAACTTGCGTAAAAAAGTTGTCCAATTCTTCGTTAACAATGAGAGCTACCTTTTCTGGGGGAAGATACCATTCTGATACTTCACCTTTGTTTACAACAATTATCTTCCCTCTAGTTAAGGATGGCAACATTGCTGCTGGTATAACCGCAAGAGAGGATCCTAAAACTAAGACAAGATCAGAATTTTTCATCAATACTTCAGATTCTGTTAGGTATTTTACAGGTTCTCCAAAGAATACTATGTCTGGTTTTATTACTCCACCACAGTTATCACATTTTGGTATTATTTCGATGTTCATCTTTTCTAATATTTCTTCTTGAGAATACTCTTTTTTACATTTTGTGCAGTAATTTTTCCAGCATCCTCCATGGATTTCATAAATTTTTTCTGAACCTGCTTTTTGGTGTAAAGAATCGATGTTTTGAGTTACTATCCCTTTCAATTTTCCTTCCTTTTCAAGTTGAACTAAAAATTTGTGGGTAAAGGTTGGTTCTGCTTTAGTTATGTACTCTAAAAATTTTTTGTGAAACTTATAAAACAAAGAAGGATCACGATAGAAATAATCCAAATCGAAAATCCTTTCAGGATTTTTTATATTTGCCTTTGTATAGATCCCGTTTGGGCCTCTAAAATCGGGGATACCTGCGTTAGTAGACATCCCCGCACCACTTAAGACCGCAATGGAATTTGACTTATAAATTAATTCTGCACATTTTTTCGCAACTTCAGACATCTTTCCCACCTTTCAAAAATTTCAAAAGTTCTTGGGCGGCTATTAAAGGACCTTCGTCTTCATAGCCTTCTACACCAAGTTGCGTTCTAAGTGTCCCAACTTTGACGTTACTTTTCATTAGTGTTTCCATGTATTTTCTAGCGATTTTTTCATGTTTTTCTCTTCTTTGGATTGCACCGAAAGGATTAGCAAAGTAACTATAGGTTAGACCTTTCTCTGAAGTTGTACCTTTTGCCATTCTTGCACCTTTGGAAAATACATCTAATGCCTTATCTACGTCATCAAAAAATTCAATTGGTGGTTTGTTATCGTCTATTTTTTCATAGTTGTTGGCGTAAAAGAAATAATCAATTTTAGTAGGTCTTATGATATCTTCATAATTGGAGTAGGGTACAATAACTCTGGCGTTGGTTATGTTTGGATTCATAAAGATACTTCTATCCATGGCAGAGTAGGCATAACCTGGTTGTAAGTCGTCGAGTCTGACAAAAGCACCAGTTTCCGTCCCGTATGCAACTACTGTTCCATCTTCTAAAATATCTAATGATCCCATATCATCTATCAATATATTCACTTCGGATACCTGTTTTCTTATTCTGTTTAAAGCATCCAATGTTTCAGATTTTCCCGCTCCACTATCTCCCATTATCATTACATTGAAACTTTGACCATCTCTTAACTTTATTTCAGCTAAAGCCCCATGAATTGGTAGTCTATCTTCGTCTATAACTATTAAGTTGTGAATCGTCAATACCATTTTCTTCATATAACCAAAGTAGTCTATAGAAGGATCATCTCCAACAAGTCCTACGTAAGTTCCATCATCTTCTTTATAGATGATACCATTGTAATCGTCTTCATTTTCAAAAAAACTTTTATTCATACCGAAGATGTATATACCATCAGGTCTTCTGTTTTCTAAACTTTCAAAATCTGCAAACTCGTACAAATTTGCCAAACCTGTTGCCATCGCGAAGTATTCTTTGTAAACAACAACATATATCAATTTATCGTTAACGTATATGGGGAAAACGAGCCAATCCTGTGGATTATCTATATTAATTTTGTTTAATATAGGACGATCGACAACTTTGAATACCCCTCTTCTTTTATTAGAGTATGTATAAAAGATAACGGGTGGTTCCAGTACTACACTCCAAACATATTCCATATTGTATAAAAAATCAGCATTGGCTATTTTAGCTTCTGGTTTAGGTTTAGGACGATCAACTATAAATCCTGCTTGAGCTCCCCCGGGAAGTTGCCTCAGCACTTTTACTCTTCTGGCTGAAATGTTGACAAGGATTTGTCTATATACTCCCAACACTAAACTTTTTAGATCAGAGTTGTTCTTGACTAAGGATATTTGCTTATGAATCCTCGTTCTTGAATTATGACTGAAAGGATCCGCTTTTTTCATAAATCTATGTTTTGAACGCCATAGATTGAAAGTATCTTCAACAAAGAGGGCCAACGTTTCTCTGTATGAAGATAATTTTGGGAAACTAAAGTAAAAGGATTCATCCAAATGGTCTAAGCTGTTTATAGATAATGCTAAGAGTAGTTGCCGAATTTGTTCTAAGTCATACCTTTCATGAACTTTTTGTTTGCTTTCATCCACTAGAAATAATTGAAAAAAAGGATATAACGTATTGCGTGTCTCTTGGGCATCCTCGATTAATTCTGAGATTATTTCTAGTAGAGAACTCGAATTTAGTATTTGAGATATGTTACTATAAGATACCTCCCCAGGAATCAATACAGTTCTTTCATAACTCATTTTTTACCCTCCCTTTTGATGGTCTTTAGAATCTTTATTTTAGCGCCCTTTCACCCCGCTTCCCACCCTTCTTGAGGAGGGACCTATGGTCCCTAACCCAGGAAGGTTGAGGAGGACTCCGCCCTGTGACCCTTTTAAAATCAATATCTTAATTTTGAAGCGTTTATTATAAGAATAATTTCTAAATCTTACTTTTAGTACCCCTTTGCTCTGCAAACTTATTGAGACTAATCAACTTCGCCTAATATTTCGCCGATAGTTTTCAAAACCTCTTTTAAACCTTCTTTTGTTTTCGAAGAGAAAGGCAAGTATATATATTCGCCATAAGTTGAAAAACTACTTTTGATATCTTCAAAAAGTTTAGCTTTTTCAGATTTCTTTAATTTATCAGATTTTGTTAAGATAAACAAAAAAGGTGTGCCTAGATCTTTGAGCCATTCAACCATAGCATAATCCAGTTTTTGAGGCATATGTCTATGATCGATAAGCAAAGAAACGGCATTCAAAGAAAATCTGTTTTTAAAGTACTCATTCATTAATATGTTCCATCTTTCTTTTTCCTGCTTTGAAACGCTGGCAAAACCGTATCCCGGTAAATCAACAAAGTAATATTTATCATTCACCAAGTAATAATTGATGGATCTGGTTTTTCCTGGGGTAGAGCTCACTTTTGCTATTTTTATGCCTAAAATGGCATTCAAAAAGCTCGATTTTCCAACATTAGACCTTCCTGCAAAGGCGATTTCTTTTTTATCGGGTGGTGGGAGATCTTCAATGTTGTAAACGGTTTTTATTAATTGAGCTTTGTATACTTTCAAGATGTCAATGATCCTCCTCTAAAGTTCTTTGATTTCAACTTTTGCTTCGTTAGGATCTATTATACCATAAGTTGCCTTCCCAGTTAGCCATCCAGAAAATTCTCCTGGGTTGAGCACAAAGGTCTTACCAATTTTTCTATTTACTATTTCATGGGTATGACCAAAAAAGATGTAATCATAAATCCCTGAATTTTCAGCAGCTTCTAAGGAATAAGGTTCGTGCATCATAAATATCTTTTTACCATCTTTTTCAACGGTGATTGGTCCGTTTTTTATCTTTTTATTTGATCTTTCATAAAGTAGTAATTTTTCTCCGTCGTTGTTACCAAAGACACCATAAAAGTCGATATCATTATAGATTAGATACGGTAAAGTAAAAGGAGCTACATAGTCTCCACAATGAAAAATGGTATCGATATTGTACCTTTGGATTATATCTGGGATCTTTTTAAGTTTATCCATGTTGTCGTGAGAATCAGATAATACTAACCACATTAGATCGCCCCCTGCTTACCATTTTTTGTTGATCCATCTGATATAAACTACCATGCCACTTTCAACGGATATTTCTATTTTATTTTCTTTTGCTTCGTTGCTGATTCCTAAGGATTTGAAATCAAAAATATCTTTTTTATTTAATGGATATTTGAACCCTTTGAGAGTAAGGCCTATAACGGGTTCTCCTATTCTTAAAATGGACCAACTTTCACCGATCTGGGCTTCTTCTTCTACTTTTTTATTTACTATACCAATTTTAACGTCTTCTTCAAGTATAACAGGATTTAGATCTATATACTCGGCTAGAAGGAATATACTTGCCATTTCTTGATCAATACGATTGCCTAAAACCCCTGATAAAACAATGTTTTTATAGTGATTTTCTTTCAGAAATATTAAAGCCAATTCGGTATCGATCTCATCTTTTTCTTTTGGATATTTCAATATCTCGGTGTTGTTATTTTCTGCCCACTGAAGCTCTTCAATAGAAGCAGAATCAAAATCTCCTATTAAATAGTTTGGTGGTAAGTTTAACTTTTTGAAGATTTTGATTCCAGCATCACAGGCGATTGTCAAGGATGCCTTTTGAACCATTTTCTCATAGAATTCTAAAGAGCTTCTTGGCTCTGCTCCAGATATTATATAAACTATAGTTCGGTCGCCTCCCAATTGGATTTTAGGTTCATGAGTTTAATTGATGGATTGTCTTATATAGATTGTCAGCAATTGTTTTTGGAGTTAAACAGTAGTTTGTGTACTTTAAGGATAGATCTCTTGCGGTTTTATATACCACATAGCTTCCAATTATGCAAGCTTGCATTGTAGGTAAACCTTGAGCTATATACGATCCGATAACTCCTGATAGTAAATCTCCCGATCCTCCCTTGGCTAGACTTGAATTCCCTGTTATGTTGAAATACGTTTTTTCACCGTTTGTTATCAAGGTAGTTGATGATTTGAATACGATGGTACAGTTCAACTCTTTTGCGTACTCTTCCAAGCCGAAGACGTCGTTTTTTAAGTTTTTATAAACCTTCGATAGTTCTCCCACATGAGGGGTTATAACAAAATTTTTGTTTAATTTAACATCTTTCTCTTTTAAGATTAACAGAGCGTCTGCGTCTAAAACAAATAATTTGTCATCTCTGTAGGTGTCAACTAATTTTGTAACAAAACCTTTTGCATTTTCAGTTATACCGGGACCTAAAACTATAACATTAGATTTTTCGATTTCTTCTTTTAAATTGTTGACGTCTTCTTCTTCAAAATGTTCTTTTTTTAAGGATCTGTAGATTATTGATGGTTCAAGAGCTAATACGTTTGAAGAATCACCTGGTGTAATCAGCTTAACCATACCAGCTCCAGTTCTTTGAGCTCCAATAGCGGAAAGGATAGGTGCACCAGGGTATTTTTCACTACCTGCAAGTATCAAAACCGTTCCAAATTTGTATTTGTAAGAGTCTTCAGGCCTGTTTGGAAGTAAGTTCTTAACGGTATCTTCTAGTATGAGTTCTCGATTGATGGAGTTTACCAGCGAGTTGTCGAAAGATAGAGGAGCAACCTTTATTTCTCCACAATATTCTCTTGCAGGATAGAGTAGATGGCCAATTTTTAAAAAGCCGAATGTAACCGCTTGATCGGCTTTAACTGCCGTTCCTAGAACTTCACCTGTGTCAGATGATATTCCTGATGGAATATCGACTGATAATACCTTTGATTCTGAAGAGTTTATGTGTGTTATCGCTTCGGCGACCTCTCCTTTGACTTCTCCTTTCAAGCCTATACCTATTAATCCGTCTATTATGAGATCGTATTGCGAATAATTAATTTTGTCAACATTGAAACGATAAATATTAATTTCGTATTTTTTGGCGATTTCAAGTTGCTTTTTAAAGCCAGGACTTCCTTGAGTTGGATCACCTACTATAAGTATTTCAACGTTGTAACCTCTATTTTTTAGAATTCTACCCGCTGCAATTCCATCACCTGCGTTGTTACCTTTTCCTACTACACAAAGAATTGAAGTAGGTTCAAAGGTTTCCGCTATGTCAGCTACAGAAAAAGCTGCCTGCTCCATCAGCGTTTCTGGGGCTATTCCTTTCTCTATAGTCAATTTGTCTATTAATTTTGCCTGGGAGGAAGTAATTATCTTCAATTTATTCACCCCTAGATTTTTTATTTGTTTTTCATGTTCAATATCAAATCATTTTTTGAACACATTTCTTCGGTTTTTGGTCCGTAAGAAATGTAGTCAATATCAACTCCGATTTGTTCTTCAATATACGATAAATATTTTAGGAAATTAATATCGTTGGTATCTTTCCAACCGTTCAATTCAGTATAAATAGGTTTGGCAACAAAAAAGTCATACGAAGAAGATGGAGTATCTTTTGTTTTTCCGTTGACCTCATAATGTGTACAAACTTTTATCTTATCCAACCCGTTTAAAACATCTGCCTTGGTGATTACAAGCCCTGTTAACCCAGACCTTATTTTTGCGTATCTCAAGGCAGGGAGATCTAACCAACCAACCCTTCTTGGTCTTCCAGTTGTCGCCCCGTATTCTTTTCCTAATTCCCTAATTGTGTCAGCTTCTTCTCCAAAAATTTCTGTTGGGAAAGGTCCCGATCCTACCCGTGTTGTGTAAGCTTTGAGTACGCCATAAACCTCATCCAGTTCGAACGTTGAAAAGCCTACGGAGGAAACTCCATGAGCCATACAAGAAGACGATGTGACAAAAGGATAGGTGCCAAAATCCAAATCTAACAAAACACCTTGAGCTCCTTCAAACAGTACCGATGTACTTCTGAAAACATTCCCCATCTCTACCGCACTGGCGTAATTTATTTTCAATTTTTCCAATTCATTTTTAGTTTTCATTAAGTATTCAAAAACATCATCTTTTGAAGTTTTCAATTTATTACCATACTGACTACTTTTTAGGTAATATATGTCTTCCAAACGTTCTTTAAGCATTTTTTCGTCGAACAAGTAGTAAAGTTTTATGCCTTCCCTTGATACCTTATCGGTATAGGCAGGTCCAATTCCTCTTTTTGTTGTTCCAATTGGCTTTTTTCTCATACTTTCTATAATTTCGTCTTCTTCTTTGTGCCAAGGAAGAACCAAAAAGGCTTCTAAATCAATGTAAAATTTAGAGGACATTCCAGGAAAATCAGCTTCTAGTATATTTAGTTCCTCTACAAGTTTTTCTAAATCCAACACCATTCCTGCACCTAAAAAACCTTTAGATTTAGAATTGGGCATAATAGAAGGAAGCATGTGATTCACATATTTTTTGCCTTTGTAATAAATGGTATGACCTGCATTCGCGCCTCCAGAAAAACGCACGATCCATTCAAACTTTTCTGAAAAGTAATTAACGACTTTACCTTTACCTTCGTCGCCCCATTGGGCACCTACAATCGACATTTTTTCCATAATTTTTGTACGATGATACCGTACCTTCCTCCCTTCCTGCGATAAAAATACCGTAACTTTTTTATTTTAATAATGATAAGTTTCATTGTGCAATATCTTGTTAACTCTAAACAATTGCTCTAAAAGAATCAAAACCGCAAATTCGTGGGTAAAAGTCAATTTAGATAACGATAAAATATAATCCGCTTTATTGTAAATTTTATCAGAATGACCCAGTGGACCACCAACAATAAAGTTTATGTGTTTCCCTTGCGATCTGCTTTTTGTGCGGTCATAAAATTCCGAAAATTTTATAGAATCCATTTGTTCTCCTCTTTCATCCAATAAAACGTTGAAAGAATCCGGGAAATATTTTTCAAACTTTTTGAAATCTTTATCTTTGTAAATCGAAGGTGGTGTCTTGTTTAAATCACCAGATAAAGGAAGTTGTATTAGTTCAATTTTTTCAAACTTCTTTATCCATTTTAAATATTGTTTGACTCCATCTATTATATAGGAACTTTTTAAAGGCCCTACGACTATGATTCTAGTCATTTTTCTTCATTTGAAATATATTTTATCTTGGTGATCTGTGATTCGGTTAACAATTTTTCTTCTATTGTAAATAATTCTCCATCCAAATTACCTATTAAGTTTTTAAAAGATTGTAAAAACAATTTTCCTGTTAAAGGAGATGGGAGAGATACTTTTTCTATTTCGCTTCCAAAATGTTCTATTATCGTTTTAACTTTACTGTAAAGTAAATAGAGGGATACATCCCCTTCTTTTGCATTTAAAGTAAGACTGAATTTACCGTTTTGTTTTCTTTCTAAAAATACACTAGCAGGTAAACTCAAGCTTATTTCTTGCTTTATTTGTTCTGCAAGCCACCTGTCTAAGGTGTTAATATGAAATTCCAAAGATATTAGAAAATCTCTAACCCCTATAATAGTTGCTCCAGCAGTGGGATGCGGGTTATTCGGACCAAAATCTGGTTCCCATTCAGGAAAAGACATTTTTTTTGCTAAGAATTCAAATTCACCTTTTCGCAAGGTGTTAATATTTCTACGGTATTCGTTTTTGGCGGATTTTTCGTATAGATATATAGGCAATTCAAAACTTTCAGAGATTTTTTTTGCTAATCTTTTTACAAGATTATCCGCCTCATCAAAGGTCGTTGATATTAATGGAACAATTGGGATAACATCTACAGCACCTATTCTTGGATGATACCCACTATGGTTTCTGAGATCTATATTTTCCACACATATTTTAACCATTTCGAATAAGAAAGTCTCTATTTCGTTTAATTCACCTACAACACTGATGAAGCTTCTGTTGAAGTATTCATCGCTTTTACAAGAAATAAACCAAATCTTATCAAAATTCTCAGAAAGGTCTTTGATTCGGTTGATTAATTCTTTATTTTTCCCTTCACTGATGTTTGGCAGAGTTTCTACGATTTTCATCATTGTTCACCTCGTAATGTTTTTTTCTATCATTAAACCTTTTGTTGCAATCCCTAATATTATAGAAAAAGTAACAAAAGAAGAACCACCATTTGATATCAGAGGCAGAGGAATGCCTGTAACTGGTAACATACCTAGATTCATTCCAATATTTTGAAAAATATGGAAAAAGAACAAAAATGCGGATCCAACATAAAAATACTTCCAAAATAGGTCATCGCTTTTTTTGTATCCTTCGTATAGTCTCCAAAGTATTGCCGAATAAAGTATTAGAAGAAAACTTACCCCCATAAATCCCAACTCTTCTCCGATAACGGAAAATATAAAATCCGTATGACTTTCAGGTACGAATCCACTCAAATTCATGTATCCATTCATGTATCCTTCCCCTAACAAACCACCAGAACCTATAGCTTTTATCGCTTGTGCGGTGTTATAATAATAACTTAGAGAGTAGGTTTGAGGAAAGAGAAATCCTATTATTCTCCCTTTTTGGTATTCTTGGAGGTTGTAAAAAATTATTGGACTGCCAATCAAAGCTAATCCTAAAGAATACTGCCATAATTTTTCGAACCTTCCTGAAACAAAAACTAGAACAAACCATGTAAATAACACGATAATCGAAGTGCTAAAATCCGGTTCTTTGTATATTAACCCTGCAGATAAAAAAATCATTATTGATGCAAAATAAAACTTTTTATTATCATTTTGAGAAAGAACATAACTAAGATATAATAACAATACCAGCTTAAATATTTCAGATGGTTGAAAACCTACAGGACCCAGCCTTATCCATCTTTTAGCCCCACTAACTGGTGTGGTGAACAGTACCAAAACCAAGGCAAGAATTACTAAATAAAATAAAATAGGGGTATATTTCTTTATAAACCTTTCTGGAATGAAGATACTTACGGTAAAAAAAACGAGCCCTATAATAATCCACATCAATTGTTGATTTTCTATTCCCTCTAAAGGACTATTGATTACAGCGCTTTTAACGGATAAAAATCCAACAAATGCCAACAATATGTAAGCGATAACGAGGATAATCTCTATTTTTTTTATGCGTTCTTTTCTTTCACCTATTAAATTTGTAATAAAAGAATTCACTAAAAATATCTCCTTTTACAAATTTCGATAAGAATTTGCCTTTTATCAACAATATATTATATCATATTGATATACAAAAGATTAAACAACGCGTTTCTAAAGATAGAGAATGGGTGGAGAACGGAGTAGAGCTTACTACTTTTTCCTTATAGGGGGGGAGCGGATTAGATCTTACTCCTTTTTCCTTATGGGTGGGCAGCGGGGCGGAGGGGCGCTATCTAAAGAGTTTTTAAGAGGAGGAAAAGTCTGCTAAAATGATAGGTGATAATTTGATTCTTTTGGATAAAGTGGATTCAACAAACAACTACATTAAGAAACACTGGCGTGAACTGCCATCAGAAACTGTTGTTTGGGCATTAGAACAAACAGAAAGTTACGGAAGGAAAAACAGTAGGTGGTATTCTCCTTTGGGGGGGTTGTGGTTTTCGGTGTTATTCAAACCCCGTAAAAGACCTTTGATCCCATATTATTATTTGAGAATGTACTCTTTGGTAATTTATAATGTCTTGAAAAAAAAATACAAGTTGAACCCCATCATTAAATGGCCTAACGATATTTTGATAAATTCTAAAAAGGTGTGTGGAATTTTAGGAGAGAGTGTTTATGATGGCGGTTCACCAAGTTGCGTTATAGTGGGAGTAGGAATAAACGTTAACAACGAATTACGTGAAGAAATCTCTAATAGCTCGATTGCTTTAAAAGATGTTGTTGGGAAGGAAATTCCATTGAGAAAACTTTTGAATGAATTGAACCATGTTGCTTACCATTCATATTATCTAAAATACTTCAAACCCAAAGCAATTTCAGCCATCACAAAAATGTGGTTAAATCATTTGAATGTGAAAGTAGGAGATAAGGTCCAAGTATCAACTGAAAATAATGGAAGTATTTATGGTATAGTAAACGATATCCAGTCAGATTATTTGGAAATAATAGACGATAACGGGGAGCTAAGAAAAATAAACTCTGGCGAATTAATTGTGATATAATCTTTAAGTAAGAGAGTAAATGGTCTTTACTTATGGTACAATATATTTGTTGAACTTAGATCCACAAAATAACTCATAATAATTTATAATATTTCTTAGAATGAATTTTTTTGGGGAAGTTCTGATTTTTAAAAGAGTGAGAATGTAAAGATAGTAATCTTTATTTCTATTGGGAGGTATATAATGGGTTTAAAAGTGCTTATTTCAGAAGAAGAAATACAACAAAAGGTTGAAGATTTGGCTAAACAAATAGATGATTATTATAAAAATATAACGGATGAAATTGTTGCGGTATGCGTCTTAAAAGGATCCGTCAATTTCTTTAGTGATTTGGTAAAAAAGATACAGTTGAACGTTAATTATAATTTCATACAGGTATCGAGTTATTCAGGGGATATAACCACCGGAAAGGTTAAGGTAAAAAGTTGGTTGGATGAGCCTCTTGAAAATAAACATGTTTTAATAGTTGAAGACATTGTAGATACTGGAAATACGTTAAAATATATAGTAAAATATTTAGAAAGGCAAAATCCCTCCTCTTTAGAAATTACATCAATTGTTTTAAAAACAATTCATGAGCATGGAATTCAAGTAAGATTTCCTGGATTTGAAATAGGAGATAAATTTATAGTGGGGTATGGATTGGATTACAACGAAAAATATAGAAATTTACCGTACATTGGATATATAGAATAAGGAGGCTATTGTTACATGGATATTGAACAATACGTATCAAAAGTGAGAGAAGCAGCTAAGTATCTTCAAGAAAAGACTACAAAAAAACCGAGAATAGCGATCATTTTGGGGTCTGGATTAGGGAAAATTTCGCAAAATTTAGAAGATGCGCTTTCAATCCCTTATTCTGATATTACTAACTTTCCACGCTCTACCGCTCCCGGCCATAAAGGTGAATTGATGATAGGAAGTTTGAAGGGTAAAGATACATTACTTATGAATGGGAGATTTCATTACTACGAAGGGTACACTATGAAAGAGGTTACCTTTCCAATTCGCGTAATGCAAGAATTAGGCATTGAAACTCTCATAATAACTAACGCAGCGGGAACATTGAACCCTGATTTTGAAGTGGGTGTACCGTGTATAATTACCGATCATATCAACTTTTTTGGTGACAATCCATTGATCGGACCAAATTTCGATGATTGGGGTCCGAGATTCCCCGATATGACGGAAGTTTACTCGAAATCTTTGGTGCAAGAAACTTTTAAATCCGCTAAAAAACTTAATATTAAAGTATATTCTGGTGTTTATTTAGGTTTAAGTGGTCCCACATTTGAGACACCAGCTGAAATGGCTATGATGAGAAATTTTGGTGCTGATTTGGTAGGGATGTCTACAGTACCAGAAGCTATAGTTGCAAAACATGCTGGTATGGAGATTTTAGGTATCACCGCTATAACCGATAAAGCTGTTCCTGAACAATTAAAAGAAGTTAGTGCAGAAGAAGTTTTAAAGATTGCAGAAAAAACAGGCGAAAGTATAGCAGATATCATAATGGACCTAATAGATATCTTATAGAAGGTGTTTTTTTGAAAGCACTTGTTTGGTTGGCAATTTTTATATTTCTGCCAATCTTGTTCTTTTCTTATTATGAAGTTTATGATTACTTGTTCATGAAACCGAATACTTATTTTGAATACAATTCAAATTCCTCCGGAGAATTTGGAATGGAGTTTTATTCTATTAACAAATATCCGGTAATGGATTCAAATAAATTGTTAGAAAGCGTGTGGTCTCAGCCGCGGACTTTGATAGGCGGCCAAATGATGGTAGAATCGTCTAATTACACTCATGCTATTTCATCTTCTAAAGCTATGGGACTACTTCAATTGAAAAATCCAACCGGCGTGGATCTACACGTTTATAATTTATTTGATCCATATGACAATCTAAAGGGGGCCTTAGAATATCATGGTTATCTTCGGCGCCTTTTTGATGATGAAAGATTGCAGATTATAGCATACCATGATGGTCCAACCGCAGTTATGGCTGGAAAGGTGTCTCCTGCTGGTGAAGCATACTACGAGAAGGTAAAAAATGCTCAACTAAATTATTCTAACACAAAAATATATTCTCCTTATTTTATAGGAGGTAGAGTGTCTTATTTCCCAGAAGATAAAATATCTACGGAATTTAAAGGTGGATTTGCTTATAGGAAAGTTGAGATATACGGGAATGTTGGTTTAGAATTTCCTTTAGAACAAATACTAGAATTAGATTCCATAGACATCCAAACAGATTATGGCTATACCTTTTTCTACGTACCTAGAACGAATTTTGGCTTTGGCATAAAAGGCAAAACAGTTCCAGAAGATATTGTTTTGCGCGTTGGTTTACCGTGGCAAAACTTTATTCTTAAAGGGCCTGAAAATCCTGAATTAATTTACAAGCACGAATTAACAGATAGTTGGACCTCAAAAATATTAATTAATGCTGATACTTTACTGCTCTCCAGTTATTTTTCAATTTATAACTTAGATCTTTTTGTTGGATACGAAATTTATCAAACTTCTATAAATCTAGGTTTTAGATTAGCCTTTTAAAAAATGCCTCAGAAAGGGATGTCCCTATGGAAAAGTATATGCAACAAATAAGAGACTGGTGGAAAAATCTAGATAATAGAAAGAAACGAAACTATATAGTTTTGTTAATTTCTGTCGTTGCGTTTATAATATTCTTTTCAATATTGCTTTCAAGAAAGAATTATGAGTTTTTTATTGGAGGTTTAGATCAGGCAAATGCGGGTAATATTGTAACAACGTTGGAAGAAATGGGTATAGACTACAAAGTAGATGATTATGGTAATATTTACGTTGCAAATCAGAATGTATCAGAGTTGAGAATGAAATTAGCCAGTGAAGGTTCATTGGGTTACAATCTTCAAGGTTATGAACTTCTTCAAAATCAAGGCTTTGGAGCTACCAGCTACGATAAGCAGGT